>JGI24006J15134_10000490_pt1 | contig 24652 bp, 18 predicted proteins | sample LinPmetageLP53_FD_15134 | JGI IMG/M metagenome (IMG submission 15134)
CCCACAGCTTTAAGTAAAGCACATATTTCTTGATAATCTGGTAAATCTGATAGTTTATATTCAGACATCCAAGGCATCATATCACTTGACATACGATATACCTTTATATTGTTTTCATTATTCCAATTTACAATTTTTAGTAAATTAGTAATATTAATTAGTATTAGTTCAGAAGCATAGTCAATGCCTTTAGCATCGAATGTTCTTCGTATCATACTTCTATTGCATGATATGCCTTGTTCTGCAAGGGTCATATTTATACATGCGTATCCTAGTCTTTTTGCCATAGTTTAATTTTATATAGTAATATAATCATTTTGTTTCAAATAAAAAAATTCTGAGTGAAAAGTTATTAACATTATTTCCAAAATATTTGTATTGATACTAGTGTTGTTGCTAGTACTAAAGATATTGCTGTCTTTGTATTTATTCCTTCTCCCATAAAAAACCAAGTTAATAATACAAACGATATCATTCCAGTACCAAACCCTATAAATCTACCTGGCCATAAAAGTCCATCAAAATAATTTACAACATATTTTGTTGCAAAAATAAATAGATAGGAAATTATAGTTCCAAATACTACCGATAAAATTAGTGGGTTTTTGTCGAACCATTTCCATAGAAACTGTCCGTTTGTTTGAATCCAGATAAGAGTCTGGCCTGCGAAGAACAGGAGTATTGCAATTGTTAATTGATTCATTAAGTAAAATTTATTAGTTACTGTTTAATTGTTATTATATATAAATATAAACAAAATTTTTCAAATAAAAAAATCTGAGGTGTTTATTTTTTAAAAAGTTTTGCTATTTCTGTCTGTATTAGGTCAGACAATAAAGCTTTTAATTCTTCTTCGTCTTTATCCCTACGCTTTAAATGGTCATCAGGATCGTATGTTGGTTTATTCATTCCAGTATTTCTAGATAAAGTTGGCTTTTGATTTGGTGTTAAGTCTTCTTTTTTCATCGCTTTACCTTAATATAAATTACTTCATGTACAGATGTGTCTATTCTCCTAAGACCTGTATCATTTGTTAATAGTATGGAATTTCTATAGTTATCCCATTCTAATTGAAATCGTGTGTCTAGTACGCCGTTATTACATGTTTTAATACATTCATTTAACGCATTTATAGTATATAGAGTATTTGTTTGTTTTTTTCTGTGTAAGGAAATTGTATCTGGTAAGATTACAACGTCTCCACTTGAATCTATATTATATGTACACATTAATTCTCGAGTATCAGATTCATTTCTTAAAACAAATAGTTTATTATATAAAATATCGTATGCCTGTATAATCTTATCAACTGTTTTTGATAGTGTCTTTGTATTTGTGAATGTACATAAAAGTTGTGTTTTCATTATACCTCTACTTCTTCGCCTGTTTGAGCATTAGTTAAACTACCATCAGATTGTATATTATTTTCTGCAGCTTTTCCATCTCCTGTAAATGATAGTTGGCAACCTCCACCAGTTCTACCAGCTGTTCTCTTGGTTCTAAAAGTTATTGAATAATCATCTGGGTTGTTTGTTCCCTTACTAGTGACAAACTGTGGTTTATTATCCTTGTCATAGAATTGTTTATTGTGCTCTAACTCTAACAAAGTTTTATTTGTTCTAATATTATTTGCAATTTCAATTGCTGATAAGAGAGCTTCTACTTTTACACCGGCTTTTTGTACCAAATTTTTAGCGTTATTTTCACCAATTAGTGCAGATGCATGCTCCAATGTTATTATTTTTCCTAATCGTTTTTTATACTTATCTTCAAACTTTGCCAATTCCTTACCAAACTTTTTCCAATACTGTTCTTTATCGGCTGGTTTAGAATCTGCTACTTCTTTTTTGATTCTGTCTATTTCCTCCATATATTCAGATGTTATTTCAGATATTTTCTCTGTTTCTTCATTTGAAAATGTAGTACCTAAGTTTACTTCGTCTAGTGTTGTTTTAATAAAGTTTGTTGTTTTTTTCTTTGTTTCTGCTTTATTTTCACCCTTTATTAATTTATCACTAATAAGTAGTGTGTGGTCTTTTTCGCCAAGATATTGTCCTTGATTATTTTGTTTTTCCGGGTCTGGGTGTAATTCACATATAGTCTTAGAATTTGCTGGACAACCATATATCCTACCTTTTTTTCCAAATTTACAACTTATTAATGAAACTCTTTCAGCTGTACCACCCTTTATTTTATCGCCAGCTGGGAAGTTTCCTGCAGAAGGTAGATAAACTTCTTCACCATTTGCTAATTCTTGTTCATATAAATTATTTTCTGCTATTTGTTTTAAAATTGAAGAAGCAACCTCAGGATCAGATTCATGTAATTCTACCATTAAATCATTATAGCTATTAGCAATAGCTTCTTTGGCTTCTTTGCTTGGTATTTTTATATTTTTTAAAACATTTTCTAGATTTTGTTGGTGTTTTTCTAGTGAATTTGCAACTGATTCGTCAAGATTACCAGCATCTGCTTGTTTTTTTGCAACATTGATTGTGTTTTGCAGTGATGGGCTTCTAAAACTTTGAGCCAAATAGTCTGTTGAATGCTCACTACTTGGCATTTTAACACTACCATCTTTATTTTTAACAGCATATATACCATGTAACCCACCTCTTATTTTTTGTAATATTGGATGAGTTTTGAAATAATTAGTAACTGGATCGTCACTATCCTTTTTAGGTTTAACAATATTTTCATCACCTAAATCTGGTTTTGCAGCTGAAGATAATTCTAACTTAACAGACTTGGCATTAAATTGTCTCAATTCAACTAAAGACTCCATTTTTTGGACTAAAGCTTCTGTACTGTTTGTTCCATTACCAAGTATTTTTTTACCTCCTCCTAACTTATTAAGGTATGCTTTTCTTTTGCCTGACTTTGGCATTGCATTTGCTGAAAAACCAGTTTTGTCAACTAGCCATTGCGCTGCAGCAGTTTGTTCATCTTTAGATGCAGTTTCGTCAAATAAAACTTTAATTTTTTTAGATGCTTTTTTTACTAATTCTGACTGGCTGTCAGTTAAACCATCAACTCTGTTGTTTATCCTTGTTTCAAAATCATCAATTACTTTTTTATTTTCTTTGGAAGATTTTTCTGAGCCTTGTTTAGCTTTTATCTTATCTGTTTCTTTAGTCTTATATAAACTTGCACCTTTTACTGGTTCTTTAGAATCTTTTTTATTTAGATCAGATTGGTCTTTATCTAAGGGTTCAGCGGTTCCATCATCTATAGCTTTTTCCATATTTTCTTTGGATTTGAAAACTACTATTTTTCCAGAGTCTGAAGTAGACTTAGCTTTATATGTTTTTTCTTCTGTTAGTTGAGAAATATATGCTTGGATAAAATCTTCAGAATACTTGTATTGCCTTAGAACGGTTTCTAATACCCTTACATGAGAGCGTTTTTTTGGGTCTGGCATGCCATCATTTACTCGCCATGACCACTCTCTAACTAAATTGTCTATAAATAAATTTTTCATATAATAACCTTCAATCTATAAATATCATGAAAACCTATAAGAAACATCTTTTAAGTCACCATAATTACTACCAAAGCTTATCCTAGTAGGATATTTCATTGCAGCCTTTATTTTTAAAATTAACTCTTTACCCTCTGACATATCAAAATCAAAGGTAAAACTGTCATAAGTATATAGTATGAACTTGCTATTATAATCATTTAAAACCTTTATTACACGTTCCATAGCTTCAGAATTTAATTCTGTTTCAGCTGATTGGATGTAGTAGTTAAACAACTTTTGCGGATTCATTTCACCAATAGTTGATTGATATACTTTTCTATTATATAAGTATGTTTTATAATGGTTTTTTAACTTCCATTCTTTCCAAAATTTATAAATAAATTCATTTACTTTATTAAAAAAGGGTATTTCTAAAAATTCTTTAGGAATTCCACCATATAGTAGTTGAAAACTTATTTGTTTGGCCTCTGAATATTGTTTTTTAGTAAGTTTATCTGTTGCAAAGTACTGTTTTCCAAGATATTCATGAATAGATTCATTAGGCAAGTCATATCCAATAATATCTCCTATTATTCTAAGATGATATGCGTCATAATCTAGCTCTAATATTCCTCCACCGTTAAATCTACTGATATATTTATTTCTAGTACCGTCAGACTTATTTAAGGCAGCATAATTTATTTTATTAAACGTATTACTTGGTCTTCCTGTTAAAGTGTACGTATTATAATTGCAATATTCATAACCATTACCAGTATATAAACCAGAAGATTCTATACTATTTAAACTATTTAAAAAGCCACTTATTTTTTTATACCCAGATGATTTTACTCCACCTGTTGGCATTTGTTCTATATCTATAATATCTATAAGTTTATCTTCTAAAGATTGGCAGTATTCTATATGCTTTGTTATTGGTATAAATTCATTAATATTTTTCTTTTTCCAATACATAGAATATAATTTATTATGGGCGGCCGTATAGTCTTGATTTATTTTTTTACCAGAGTTAAAATATACCATTGAATTACAACAATGTGTATTTTTAAGGTTAAAATTATGATTAAATGTTTTAATATCATGTACATATTTTTTATGCGGGGTATCAATTGCACCTGTAATTTCTTTAAGTGTAAATGTTTTTATTGCATCTGTATGTTTTATTGGTATATAATATTTTTGCACATTATTTAACATGGAAACATAAATACCAGTTAAGTTAGAACATCTAGGGTGACTAGAATGATCTGAGGGTATTGGTATGAGTATAATATCTGATTCTTTGCACTGGTGAGTGAATTCAGTAAATTGTAGTATTGTATCAATAATTATCATTAGTATAATATAATAAAAAATATTGAATCGGTGAAATTTATACTAAAGAATTATATGTTTTTGAGTCTGTGTTGATTATTTTTTCTTCTTCTGATAAAGAATCATTATTGAATACTGTTCTACTCATAGGATATAAGTAGTTATGTGGTTCAGATGTGTGAGATGCTCCTTCCATTGGTCTATTTGTATGTACATGATATTTTCCAATAAATTCTTCTCCAGTAACAGTTTGAAACTGGTCTCCAGGGCTAAACAAATTAGATTGTTCTCGTGGATTGGCATATTCTAAAGAATCTGATAGGTATTCAGTTAAACCAGGCATTTTTGATTCAGCCTTTAACAATGATTCATTATTTGTTGGAATTATTCCGTGCTCAACAATTACATTCTTATGTAAAATATTAAATATTGGTCCTGCAATTTTCCATTCTAAGGAAGCCATAGTATATAGTTCGTGATGGGGATTTGATTTTTTAGCTAATCTCTTATAAAGATCTTTATCTATTTCAAAAATTTGCTGTGTATTTTCTTGTCTTGCAAAATATCTCATAAAAAATCCGGCATCTTCGTCTTTTTGCGTTAATGTTGCACCAATAGATATAATTCCAGGAAATGATTTTGCAAATGTTGGTTGTAGTTTATTATATAAAAAAACATTTCTATCATATACTATTTTTCTTAATTTAGTTGAAGGCGTAGAAGGGGTTGCACCAACATAAGGCCTACCTTTTTTAGTATGGTATGGACCAATATAAAAATTTGGCTTTTCTGTTTTATCCTTAGGTGAAAAAAGTTGAAACTCTCCACCCTTAGTATATAAATCAGTTACTATTTCTTCTTGCCTAAATATTTTCATATTTTATTACCCTTGCTCATCTTCTATATTATCTTCTATTTCATAAATAATTTCCTGTTTTAGTGATTCTTGGTCAGCTAAGTTCCATCCACCAGAAATTTGTTCTTGCATGTATATTCCATCTTTAGGTGTCCAAAATCCTTCAATAAAGTCTTCAGTATATCCTCTTTGGATTTTCCACTCTCTTTCACCTGATACCTGTCTTCCGTCGGTTTCTGTGTATGTATATTGGTATGTACCGGATTCTAGCTCACTACCACCTTCCCATCCAGTAGCTGGTGGTTCTGGATCTGGATCTGGTTCAGCTGGTGGGGGTGGAGTTGGTTCTACTGTTGGTTCTGTTTCTTCTTCAGGTATTTCTTCTACTTCAGGAGCAGGGGGTTCAACTTCAGGTTTTGGTTTTGGTTTAGATTTTTGTATTGTACTTTTTTCAGGTGGGGTTTTATCTTCTAGCAGTGTTTTGGCTACTGAACCTTGTCTCATTATTGATCCTAATTCTACTTTCCAACCTGATGAATCTACTGTATGGTCAACACTAGTTATTGTAAAACCTGTTTCACCATATCTTGGTGGTAAATAGTCAATTGTTATAGGGTAACCCCAAACTATACCACTCATTCCGTCTAAAGTTATTCCTAATTCAATTGGAAGAGTAATTCCTGCACTAAGTGTATTCAGTGCATGTTTACTTTCATCTTCTGCAGCAGATCCTAGTTCTACCATTTTTCTAACTGCACTAGTTGCAGATTCTATTTGTTCTGTTTCAACGTTATCTGCTAGATCTATTCTAGCCTCTTTATATGAATCTCTAATTTTTTGAGCAGCTGCTAGTAAATCTTCTTCTGAATTACCACATCCATCTACATCTTTATTTACCTTGGTTCTCATTATCATATTTTGATGGTCCATATCAACTACTTCAGCATTAAATAAATTCCAAGAAGAAGTTTTTTCTTTACCCATTTCATGGGAATTTTTTGCTGAGTTAGTACCATACATAACCATTGCAGCTATTTTGCCACTTAACTTTGTTTCTATTTTAATATCTCTAGCAATTGAGTTTTGGCCAACTGCTGGTATTTCAGGAACAATTACTTCTTCTTCATCATCTTCTTCTAGATTTGCATCTACTATTCTTAATATTGCGGGAACATCAGGATCTTCTATCATTTGTAAGTCCCACATATCTGAGCATGCTTCATTTACTGAATCTAGTATTTTATTTATAAATGCATCTAGATATTCACATTCCTTTAATGTGTTTTCAACAAATCTAACATTTAATAATATATTAGAAAGCATTCCATATTTTTTTTCTCCAGTGTCAAATATTAATCCTGAAGAAGTAAGTGGTTCTACTGTTTTTGCTGAGATGTTATCATCGTCTGGTAATATAGAGCCAAGGGCACCTGCAGTAGCGTCTGTGATTGAAGATACTACTGAGGCTCCAGTGTCTTTTACTTTTGACCACCATCCTTTTTCTTCCTTTGTTTCATCAGCACCCTTTTTAGAGTTAGCAGCCGCCTTTGTTTGTTTTTTTCTTTGAAAATCTTTTGCAAAGTTTGGGTCTTCTTCGTAACCATCCCAATGTGCTTGTCCTGGCAATACACAAACCATAGGGTTAGAAGATATTAATGATGGGTGGTTTTGAAGCATTGTTCCTCTACTATCAAGAGAACCAATACCACTAGCGCGCCGTTCAACTAAGTGTGGCATGAATTTTTTTGTTTCTTTATATATTTTATTCCAAGCTGATTCATTGCCTTCAGTGTCACTAAGTTTATCAGATTCTTTTCCTGTACAACACTTTTCTCCTTCTCCACTTTCTGGTTCTTCAGAAACTTCAGGTATAAGAGATTGGTTAACTATAATTTCTTCAAAATAATCCCAAGTCATATAATATGACAAATCTTCGTTGTAGCTTGTTTCATCATCATCATCACCTTCTTCTTCTCCTTCTGGTATATCTTTATCAAACTCTATAGGGCACCCAACGAAAGCCATGCCTCCATCTACACTTGGTACCTCATGAGCCTCACCAGATACCTGTTTTTCATATAGGAACTTACAAACATTTACACTATTTGGGTTAAATGTTACTGCCTCTGAAGTATCAGTTTCAGCATTTGCATCATCGCTATCTGTACAGTTATTGGATTTTGAAGTTGTTGAAGTTGGAACAGACATTAAAACAGTACCCATAGAAATTAATGTTACTTCACAATCAAATCCACCATTAGCATTTATTGACCATGAAAAATTAGAAACTTTTCCTTTCATTGCATCATAATTAAATTTTGAAGATATTTGATATGCTTTTAGTTTTTCTGTAAATTTGCATAATGATCCTTTCATTTCATCAAAACCAAAGCCTTCAGTTATAGGTGTACCATCACTTCTTGTAGACCAACCCCATTCTAATACTTGATATGTACCAAGAGTCATAAATAATGGTTCTATAAATTTTAGTTGCTCTATTGACCAAACATTAAATGAAACAGTTGCTTTTCGTAGTGCACCTGCTTGTCCTTGGTCTTTTATCGATAAACTAGTTATACCTGGCATAGGTTCAGCCCTGTTATCTAATTGATATGATGTTTTTAGTGTGTTTAGGTTAGATGAAAATAATTGATACTTTTCCCTTAATGTTTCATCACCATTAACTTTACAATTTGATGTTAATTTTATCCACGGCATTCTTCCATGTGTCCATTCATTATAAGTATCAGGAATTATGCTTGCACGCGTCATCAACTCATTTATGGCCCCATCTGGCCATTTTCTATTAAAAAAACTTTTTGCACCCATTAAATTTTCCTTTTTCGCAAACCTTCATTAAATGTTCTAAGTATTTCTGATGTTTCCATAGGAATTCTTAGTTGTATACCTCCTTTAACAGCCATTGTACCATGACCTAAGTCATTTGCTTGTGCTATTATCCACCATAAAGTTACGTCTTTATAAAATTCACTAGCTAATAAATCTAGCCTATCACCTGCTCTAGATTCAACATATAAATCGCTTGATCGTCTTTCTATTTTTGGATATAATATAGTACTATAAAATGTTCTACCTGTTATAGGGTCTTTTCTTTTTTTATTTATTTCATGTCTTTTCATAACTTATTCCTAATCTTGTGGGCTATATACTCCAGCTGGAGAAAAGTCTCTAGAAATTGCACCAAAATAATTAGCATCTCTAGAAAATAAAGCTTGAGTTACTGCGTCATCGCTGTTTTTTGCGTCTGCAAATAATATTTTTCCTCCTATTGACAATTCAAGATGGTGAGGAAGTTGTCTACCATCCGCTAGTTCCCATGGAGATCCATCACTTGGCTTCATACTAAAACTATCTATAATCATTGGTATAGCAACAAACCAATCTCCTAATGTAAATTTCAACATTGGGGCCTTTGGTAATCCACCAATGTATTCTGGGGAAATTAATTGGATAAACCTATTTAATCTTTTGTAATTTGCAATTAACTCTTCCCTAGTTCCTGCAGCTATTTTTAAGTCAAAGGATATATCTCTATCCATTGATTGAAATAAATATGTTGGAGTTGTTCTACCAACATACGTAACATCTTGCCAACTAGGATTAACATTATCTGAAAAATTATTTAGATATGCCCTAAATTGTAAGGTTTCAGCTTCATCATTATCTGGGGATATTGTTTGGAATTTTACTCTAATTAAATCATCAAATTCAGGATTATAGTCTGGATTTTCTGCATCAGATAAATCTACAGAGTTATCATGAAGGCCGGTTGATATTGAATTTTCCCAGCTGCTTCTGTCAATTGATGAACCTGCAGGTGAACCGTCTGATCCGTCACTTAATCTTGTTAGTCTACCATAATCTGCTCCAAATCTTGTTGCTCTATCTAAACCTTGCCAAGGTAACGCATTTGGATCACCATCATTTGGTCTTTCAAAATTCTTATTTGTTCCATCTAATAATTCTCTGAAATCCATTAATTTATGGCCAGTTCTATCTACCGGTATTTTGCCGTATATAAGGGTTTCATATTTTCTTAACGTTGCATCTTGGGAAATTTCACCAGTAGGATCTTCTTCTTCTGTAATTTTAGCATTTTTATCTGGTGAATTAATTTCTTCAAAGCTTGCCTCATCAAATTTTTGTACTATTGGAGATTGAAAACCTCCTTCAAGGTCTAACATTCCATCAAAAGTAGCTGGACCATTATAATTACCATAAGTTTGATGTTTGTTGTGTACACCTACATCGTCAAATGCTGTTTCATTATTAATGTAGAAAGTATTAAGATCTGTACCGTCTATAGATCCATCAGGTAATCCTTCATTTAATATTGCCAATTTAGATTTAAACGGATTACCTGGGCCGGTGTCGGTCATTCTATCATATGCTAATGAAGGAGCACCTTCTTCTCCAGGAACGTTAGCTAAAGTACTTAAATTACCACCGTATTGATCGCTATATCTTGTACCATCATCACTTGTATAATATGTTTTAGCTACTGATGGATTTGTATCAACTGCTTGTCCCATTTCTTGGTTAAATAGGACATCTCGGCCACTTTTTGTTAGCATTTTAGAATCTGAATATGTTCCACCTGTTTCTAAATGTTGGCCAATTCCTATTCCTGCAGTAGACCTATATATTGAAGTTCCACCTATACCATATACTGAATGTGGTCCTAGAAAACCTTTATCAGATAATCTAGTTATTTTTACCTTGGTCATTCCTCTAAAGGCACCAGGAATATTGTTTGATATAGTACTTCCAATATTTTGACTTATGTCAGTAAAACTACTAAGTAAACTTGCATTTGATTCAGGACTATCATCACCAGTCACACCAAATAATCCTGATTTTAAGTCTGTTGCTAAAAATACTAGTCTTGAATTACTTCTAGGACTACCATCACCCATAGGTGTTTCATCTGATGGAGCAGACGATGGTACTTTTGAATCTAGTCCGCCAGTATCTATTTTTAAATCTTTTGCAGCTGCTTTACCTACTCCAGCAGAAGCTAATCCACCAGCTAGTTCAGCTGAAAAGACATTATCTTCATATCTTGAATTGCCCTTAAGTGTTCCATTTAATGGTCCTAATCCATGTCTTACTAAATGTATACCTACTGCATTTGTTAATGTTTGTGCTAAAGTAGATAGCGCTAAAGGGTATACCCTATTAGAACCTAATCCAAGTATATTATCTGTTTGTACCTTTGGGTTTGTTAATTGTAGTCCAACTTCTTTAAGTATAAATAATAAACCTTTTGGGCTTATTAAAAATTTACCAATTCTGGCTGCGTCAAAAAGAGAACGATTAATTGCAGTTCCAACCCCACCTCTTATTAAATCTATACCAAACTTTGGACCAGGACCATCACTAAATAAACTCCAATTAGAACCAATATCTCTTAATATAAACGGTTGATCTGTTGCATTTCCCCAAGAACCAAAGTTTGAAGATTCTTTTCTAAGATCAGTTGTTCCTTTTCCTGGTATTGAAGTGTATAGATTATTAACCTTATCAGCCCATTTACCTGTTAATTTTATATCACCGCCATTTGCATTATTACTATATCTATGTTGTTTTGCATCTATGTTTGTGTCTAATCCAGGACCTGATCTAGCCAAAACTGAAAATTCCTGTTGGGATCCGACATTTACAGTAGACATCATTAAACTATTAAAATTATAGCTACCGTTTGGAAAAGTTTGGTCTATTGGATAAGTATATTTGTTCCCATTATCTTCTCCTTCTTCCATTCCAATAAAACTACTAACTCCACCCTTATATTGTCCTTTATCATATTTTATAAAACCAGTAGCTGCCTTGTCTTCAATATTATTTTCTGCTCCAGTTACTTTATCATTATACATTGTTCTTGTCCAAGCGTATGTACTACCCGGGTTATCCGTGTTCATTGAAAATTGCATAGTTCCTGGAGTACCACTTACACCTGTAAAATCTGATGGACCATAGTGTCCTTTATTTGTAATAAATCCAGACATATCTATATCTGCTATTCCATTACGTATTTTTAGTTGTGTAGATATTTTTTTGCTTTGAAATTCATCACCAGAAACACCAACAAAATCAGTACCAGGACCAATTTGGTTTGCTGTAAATCCTGTTGCATCTATATCTGGTGAACCATTGTGTATTTTTAAATCTGGTGTAGAAAAACCAGGAATAAAACCAAATGGAGTAGTATCTGTTCCTACAAATCCAGGTATAAAACTAAATATTGATACTTCTGGTGTTGTGCCAGGAGGATTGGCCATATTATTAGTTACTGATGGAGCAGTTCCTGGAGGATTACCCATATTGTTTGAAACTTCAGGTGCTATAAAGGCTGGACTAAATGAAAATGCAGTTGAATCTATTCCTATTTTAGGAGCAGATACAGGCATAGGGAATACATCAACAGATGTTTTTTCTGGTGTAGGAGCAAATGGAGCGGGTCCTTCATTATGTGGTTTTTCAGGGGTTGGACCAAATACATTAACATCATTTACCATTTCAGCTAATTTTGAAACAGGAGTTTTATCACCTGATACTCCATCTTTACCAACCTTTTCAGCTGGAGATGTTACTGGTTTTATATTAGAAAACTCACTACCATTTTTAGTATAAAATGTTGCTAAATCTATTGTTTCAAAAGTTGCCATATTATGCTCCTACTGGTCCTTGGGCTAAATTAAGTACTTCTCCAACCTTTCTTCCGTCCATATTTATTACTCCACCTTTACCTATTATTGTAATTAGTTCATCTATTTTTGCCTCTAATGCAGTGGTATCTATTTTTTGAGGTTTAGATGATGCTTCATCAGTATCACCATCACTTCCACCAAACATTCCAGTTAATCCTGCAATTGCAAGGGCTGGTGCAGCTATTGTTAGCATAGCCAATGTACCTTTAAAATCAGATACGTCTGCTAATCCTTCAGCAATTGAACTAAGTCCTGCTCCAACTTGTGCTAATCCTGAAGCAGTTCCAACTAGCATTGTTAAACTAGTTGCCATCATTCCAATACCAACAGCGGCAAACATTGCGGCTGCTCCAAATCCTAAAGTTGGAAACATTGCGACTGCAAATGATCCAGCTAAAGCATATAAAGAAGCACTTAACATAAATATTGCACCAAACTGAGCAGCCATTTGTAAAAGAGGAGCAGCAACCCTTTCCAGTCCTATACCTAAAGTAATTGACGCTTGTCCTAGTAATTCTACGGCTGGCGCTGTAAAATACGCAGCTACACCAAACAAGTATAATGGAATTGCCGCGAGAGCAGTTGTTAAAGCTAGTACACCAATTGCTTGACCTAAATACATTATCTGAGGACCGTATGGTGCCATTAATATTAATGGTGGAGCCATATCAATCATCGCTTGTGCAACTATTGGTAAACCATCTATATATGGATATAATATAGACATTGACATTGCAAATGGAGCTAATCCTATACCTATTGCATAAAAACCTTCTCCCATTACTTGGAATGTTTCAGCTATTGGAGCCATCATTAATAGAGCTGGAGCCATAGTCACTAAACCAGCAGCCATAATAGGTATTAATGGTACAAATTCTGCTAACATCATCATTCCAAATGCAAAAGGAATAAGGGCGTAACCTAATGCTGCAAGCGCCATTGAAGATATAAGTAATCCTTCTCCTACTGCAGATAATGCTACTAGTGGAGGAGACATTATTGCAAATCCTTCAGCTAACATTGGTAATAATGGAATATATTCTGCCATTATAGCTAATGCTAAAGCGAAAGGCAACATTCCTAGTCCAACAGCAGTAACTCCAGCTCCTGCAAGTATTAAACCTTCTCCAACCCCAGCTAATTGAACTAGTGGACCTAAAGCAGGCGCCATATCTCCTAGAGCCTCTCCTAAACCTTGTAATTTTTCAATTGTACCTTTACCAACCATAAACATAGCTATTGCTAAGAATGGAAGAGCAGCTGCTAAAGCTAATATACCTACACCAGCCTGAAGTAGTCCTGGTCCTGATGCAGCTAATGCTTGAGATGCAATTCCTATACCAGTTAATGTTTCAACTCCACCTGCTGCACTAAACATTAATGCTCCAACTGCTGCAATTGCTAAACCAGCTCCTAATATTGGAAGAGCCATACCCATTAAATACATTGCAGGAATTGCTGGATACATCATCATCATTCCTACCGCTAGTTGAGGTAGCATTGGTATCAATAGCATAAAATTAGGTATTGCTTCACTTACTATTTTTAATGCATAAGCCAATACTAACATAGCTGCTGCGACGATTAACATTGCGGCTGCTCCCGCTATGATTGCTAAAGCCCCTACACCTGACATCATAATCATACCTAGTAGTGCTACTGCTCCAACTAATGCTAACATTGATACAACAGCCATTCCAACAGCTTCCCAACTTACACCCATAAATTCTTGTACAGCTTTGGCAAATACATATACTGCTGCCGCTACCAATACCATTGCAGCTGCTCCTTTTACAACATCAGACATTTTTATTTTACCCATGGATTTCATCATTTTGTTAGCGCCTTCGCCTCCTTTAGCATCTACTTTAGGCAAATCTGTAGGAGCTTTACTTTTTGGTATTAATGATTCCTTAATATCTCCACCAGGGCCTTTATCTCCGCCTCCAAATCCTAATTTGCTCATCGCGCCTTTACCAAGTTTTCCTACAAAACCTAATACACCTTTAAGTTCTGATTTCCAATTTCCCATACCAGCAACAATTGCAACTACTGATTCTGCGTTTTCTCCAAGTAGCATTCCTGCTCTTGCCAATAAACCTTCTTGTTGTTCTTGTATTTCGCCTGTTTCTTTATAGTGTTCTAGACCAGCTTCGGATAAATCATTTAATTTATCTTGGTTACCCATTATGTTTGTAATTTCCCCAACAGACATATTCATTGCGTCGGCAAGGGCTTGTTGCTGTATAACATTCATGCTTTGGAATTCTTCTAAAGAGCCAACCTGTTGTGTTAATTGTTTTGTAACTTCTAAATGGTCTCCTCTAAGAGCTGCTTCTCTGGCTGCGTTTAGGTTTAATTCTCTACCTATAAGTACACTTGCCTCCATTTCTGCTTCAATGGACGTTTCAATATCAAGTAATCCTTTTCCTGCCTCTACAATAGAACTAAATTCTACACCAAGTTTTTTAGCTGCAATTGCCGCTTTTGCTACATTTTCAAATCCTTTTTTACCAAATCTAGCAAATTCTTCAGAATTATCTGCCATAATACCTAGTAATTTTCCAGGAGCCAGTCCATTAGCTTTCGCTAGGGCTATTGCCGAGCTTTGTAGGTTTGTAGCTAGTTTTTCACTACCACCACTCATCATCATTAAGTCTTTTCTAAATTGAGCAGCACTGTCTGCACCCATACCAAATCTTTCAGCTAACAATGTTGTCTGTTTAACATTTTCCATTGTCAAGTCTTTCATTGACATACCAGTATCAAGCATTGCTTTTTGAGAAGATGCTATATGTTCTTGCTCTATACCCATACCAGCCATTGTTACGTTTAGAACCTTAGCTTGGCCAACCATCTTAGCTGAGTTTGTAAGACTTACTCCTGTAGAGTTTGCAAACTCTCTCATATCTCTAGTAAATTGACCTATTTGGTTTGCTATAAATGCAAATGCCAATTGGCCATTGCTAAATATGCCAATATATTTTGCTGCTGTTTCTTTAAGGCCATCTAGGAGTTCTTGTTGTTCCTGAAATAGTTTTGTTTGTTCTTCAAGTACTTGCCTAGTTTCAATACCAGCAATATTTTTCTCAGACATTAATTCGTTCATTTCTTTGGCTGAGTCTACTTGTTCGACAAAAAGATTATTCATGTCTTTAAGTTCTTGTGATTGTTCCATTTGTTTTGCTAGTATATCTGCTTGGCTAGCCCCAGAAGCAGTTAATGCTTCAACTTCATCACTATGGGAAAGTGCCATGCTTTCTAAAATTGTATCTTGTGAGCCCATTAAAGATCCAATATCTATATTTGCAGATTTTACTTCTTCTAACATACCAATATCTAGAGCTATAGTTTCAGTTAGTGCTGTACCTATTGCTAAGTTTCCACTTGCCAATGCATTTTTTGCAGCCATTACTGCATTTTGTTCTATTGCAAACTTTTTGAGAGCCATAGCTCCCATAATATCTTTTTCTTGGGCTGCTGCATGGTCACCCATTAATTTTGATAAGTTTTGTTGTTCTCTATTTAAGTCTCTAGCAAAATCAGAGGCTGTTGAATAATTATCAGCTAATTCTGCAGATTTTTCTGCTATTGAGTCTAATCTTGATTGAGCAGCGTCTAGGTGTTTTTTATAGTCTTTAGCGGCCTTTGATCTTTTGTCAGCAAACTTAGCATACTTTTGACTCATAGTATCAACCTGTTTACTTGCTGATACTAAGAGCTTATTTTGCTTATTTAACTCTACATTGAGTTGAGACTGATCTTTTGCTGAAAACTTTTTGGCCATTGGTTATTTCTTCTACTAACTATATTTTTTAGCTAATTTTTTCCAACTGGAATTATACTTATCTCTTTCAGGAGTTTCTGCATTCATTAAATCCTGTATTTCTGGAGTAGATAAAAGTTTTTTTATTGCCCTTTTTTTGGCTGCTGATCCTAGGTTATCTAGTATATTATGTAGGAATTTTACTAAAACATTGTCTTCTTTTAAAACGTGTTTTAGTTCTTCTCTAACTAGTTTTCTTACTTGTGTTTCTTTTGACATGTGTTATCTCCTAATGTTCATATTATTACGTATATAAATATCAGAAGATAAAGGTTTTATTAACGTCTTCTAGAGGGTTTTGCATTACTTTTTGATTTAGCCTTATCCATTTCTTCTTTTTCAGCCTTTTTAGCTTCTACAAGTTTTTGATAGTTAAATCGTCTAAGATGTACAGGCATTTCATAAAGCACATCCCAGGGAAAACCCCCTTGTGAGTGGTAAGCTATATCAAATAACTGTTGGTGCAGAATGGGCCTATAGTTAGGCCCTAGGCCAAAAAAACTGGACGGTCATTGGGAGTTGCACGTCGTGCTCCTCTCCAGTATTTTCATCATAGTATGTATGTGTTAGGTCAATATCAGGAGATATTTCATTCATATATTCCCTAAATGCTAGTGAATCTCTAGATAAAAATTCATCATCAACAAATTTACCAATAGTTACCCTATCATGTTCTCCATCTACAGAGACAAGCATAAATTTAAGCCTAGTACTTAGCTCGGGACTAACACCAGTTATTCTTTTTCTCATTTTTTTGTTGGCTTTAATTTCATTTTGAATTTTCTTTTCATCTCCATGAGTAAGAAGTTTAAACTCTATAGTTCTTTTTGATGCTGGTAGTTTAAATGAAAATAAGTTTTCGCCTTCAGTAAATATTGCTGGATCAAATTCTTTTAAGTCAAACTGTGTTAAATCTATAACTTCTGTTTGTTTGTCTCCAGATGTTGGACTAGTTAATTCAACCTCATAGTCTTTACCATATGCTAAAACTCGAGCTGCAATCATTATTGCATTTTTATCACCAACAAGTAAATCATCATAATTTATTGGACTAACAATAAGATTTTTTAATAATACATCAATAACTGTACCATTTTTTATTAGGTTTTGAGAAGTCAAAATATCTTCTTCTTTTGCAGTCATATATTTTACTTCAATTGTTCCAGAAGATAATGGACTACCCTTAGGATATAATAATCCCTTTGATGGTAAATCTATTGTTTCTGTTGGAAACTTTAATTCCTTTACTGCTTGTTTAAGTTCTGGGGCAGCCTGTTGTATTACTTGATTTTTTAATTCTTGGTCCGAGAGTCTATTTTCTCCTGGATAGTCTGAGTCTACTACTTTTGACATAACTGTATCTCCTATTGCTTTTTGTTCATAACGTATATAAATATATATTCCCGCAAAAAATAAACAAAAAAAGACCCAAACATTTGTCTGGGCCTTAATTTATATGTTAAATATGATATATTAGTATTGTAATATCCAGTAATCACATTGAATAGTAATAGTAATTTCATTTGCGGCAGCTGTTTGTGTCCAATCAATTGCTCCAAAATCTGCAGAAGTAATCATTGCACCTTTACCGGTCCATTCTTCTACTTTATCACCTACTGGTCCAAGTATATTAATCGTTACATCTTTCTTATAGAAATCTGCATAACCATCTCTACCTGTTACTGATTCATGATGTAAACGTACCCATTCCATAACGGCTTGAGCCCCTGATGGTACAATTGGGTCATATAAAACTAAATCAATTGTTTCCCATGTAGTTTTACCTTTCACATATCGTGAAACATTCATGTGTTGTAATTCTAAAGCTTCAGTTGCTAGTTTTGGTCTTGCAGCTGTTTTAATTAGATAAGCTGGAATTCCATCAACATAGAATATAAACCTATTTTGTTGTTTTGGCTCAAAGGCCGTGAACATTATTTCATTTGGATCTACTAAGTTTGCCATTTATTTTTCTCCTATTCTTGTATATAAATATCTTCTTCTTTTAATATTTGTTAAATTCTACTCTTCAAATGATGCGCCAGTTCTCATAATGTTGAAGTCTACAATGATAAATTCAGCAGCTTTTGCAGGCTGTAAGAATATTTCACCTTTCATTTGATTTCTGTCAATTACATCTGGTGTATTATTTGATTCGTCCATTACAACTTTAAATGCGTAAAGACCTTGTTGAGCTTGAACTGTTTCTAAATACGGGTTAACAATATTTAAGAATCTATTTCTTGTTGCTGTTGTATTGTTTTCAAATACAAGATATTTTGTAGATGAAGCAATAAACTTCTTAAGTTTTATTAGTAATCTTCGTACATTGATTCTATCTAAAGCTGATGGTTTAGTTTGTAAAGTTTTCTGACCCCAAACGCAAACTCCTGTATTAGGGAATACTGCTATTGGATTTACTTTACCTTCATATAAATCATCTCTTTCATTATGAGTTAATCTTGAGTAAACATCGATTACAGTATTTAAACTTCCTCTATTTAATCCTGCAGGAGCAAACCAAGGGAAGGCAACTTTATCATTGAAAGCTATTACACCTGGTACAACAACTGAAGGCGGTACCCAAACAAACCTATTAACCGTTGCATCAAGTATTTTTACCCAAGGGAAATATGTTGCTGCATAGCTTGTGTCATATAAATCAGCGTTTGCTATTGCACTTGTTGTGTTTTTTCCAGAAGTTGAGTTTACTCCATCCATTACATAGAAACAATCACCTCTACTTTCACAAGTATCAATAATTTTTGCAACTATATTAGAAGCGTTTTCTGCAAGTATTCCTGGCATAACGATCATGTTAATATCAATTTCATCAGGGTTTCCAACTGAATCTAATGCTTTTTTGTATGCTACAAAACCATCAGTAGTAGTTGATGCAAAACTCATACCTAAAGTATTGGTAGATAACATATCTTTTTCCATTGCTACTTGAGTTGCTGGATTAACTCCATCATAACCTCCTTGGAATGCAAGTGAAAATCTTTTTGCATGTAAAGAACTATTAACAGTTACCGTTGAACCAGTAACTTCACAACTTTCTAAAAAGAATGCTTTATTTTCTCCAATACTTGCATCATCACTTAATGGAGCAAGATAGTTTTCCATTCCATTTTTAAGAATAGTTTCATCAAAGTTGAATCCGTAATATGTTTTTGTATCTGTATCTAAACTTCTAGATGTTACTAGTGCTGCTGTAGGATATGCTGCACCTGATGCATGTATTCCTACATGTGGATGTGTATATGCTGGAAGACTAAATGGTGAGATATAAGGTTCGTGTCCGAATGGTACTAATGCGTCTGAGTAAACAGCGTTATTAGCATTTTCGTGCATTTCAACCCTTACATATCTTGACATGTTTCTATAATTACCTAAAACAACTAATTTTGCATTACCATCAGCGTCATTAGAATATTCTTGATATTGATCACCAATAACTCTAGCTAAATAGTTTGGTGAACTTGGATTTAGGTTACAATTTGTATGAGATTCTAAAGAAACTACTTTAGTATCAGTATCATCGAATTTTCTAACAAGAACAGTAAAGCTTCCATAATCTATTCCAGATATTGAACCAGCCTTTTTAATTCCAACAATACTAACTTTACATATTTGGTTTGAGCCATTACCATGTGATAATGTATGGAACTTAAATAGTGGACTTCCTGCGTTACCATTTAATTTTTGAGATAATACCCAAGGTGTACATGCTGCTTTATATTGTTTTCCTGAAGTAGTACTTGTTGTTCCAGTTACAGTGGCTGCTGATGCGACAAAGTTTACACTTGCTGTAACTGCAGTTGCATTAAGGAATGAATATCCACCACCTTTATTTGTAGCCATTGCTCCATAAGATTGTGAGTTAAATAAAGAATATACATATGATTTTTCTAAAGCAGATTGTCCTGCAGTAGGTACATGTCTTCCTGGGTCTGTAGCTAATACATTTTTAAAGTAATTAGCATTTGTTTTATCAAAAGAAGTAGATAAAGGTAAATCACTATTTGCAAAATCAGTAAGTGTTGTTATTGATGACCCATTTATTGAATCATAGAAAAATCCATTACCAGTATTTGCAACTCCGTGTTGAAATTGGTGTCCTCCATGAAGAACTGCAACAGGAGCAAAGAGTGCGACTGCAGCTAATGCAGATCCAGTTGATATAAGATATCCATTTGCAGTTGTACCAACTTTATTTGCTGTTAGGTTTACTGAAGATTCTGAAGCTACTGCAGTTACTAAATCAGTAAGTGTTGTTGCTCCATTTATTTCAGCTGCAAGATTTGCTATAGTTGCTGTTCCAGTTGAACCTGTAGCATAATAATAGAGTGGGTGTTGGTCTGCAGGTATTGCTGAAGGATTAGCACCTATAAACCTATAAGTAGTACCTTCTGCTGCAATCTGAAATTCTGTTAGCCTGCTTGTTGCTGCTTGTTCAACATCTATACTACATGATATAGATGCAGTTGCAAAAGTTCCTCCACTAGGAGAACTACCAAATACAATATCACCAGCTTGTTGTGTTGAGTTTCTAGAGCTTGCATGTACTAAACCTAAGATATAAGGTATTTCATCGGATTGCGAAGCTATTAAATATACTTGTTTTGGTAAACTAGTCACATAACCATTTAGTCCTAAAACACGAACAATAGTTACTGCGCCAGCACTTTTTAAGTATTCTTTAACGGTATATGGTACATATGTACCTGCTGTTCCGCTTCCAAATTTTAATTCAAATTCATTTGTTGAACGAACTACTGTTGGTTGAAAGGCTGGGCCTTTTTCAGTTCTACCTATAATAGCCGCTCCTATTTCGCCGATACCTACAGGTAAAAACGATAAGTCATTTTCTTGTGTGAAAACACCTGGACTAACGATTCTTTCTGCCATGTTTGATTTCTCCTCGTGTATTTATTGATGTGGATGTATTAACTATCCACTATTTATCTATATATAAATATAACCGAAAATGCCAAAAATTATTCTGATGGGGTAAATATTCCAGTTTCTATATCTAAAGAACCTTTACCATATTTTGCAGTTAAATCTTGTGCAAACTGAACTTCTTCATCCCTGTTTTTATTAAATAAATGCTCAACATTATCCTTTTCTTTATCTAATGATTTTAACTCAAAATGTATTTGACCCATCCTCAACGTTAAACTATCATAGCTTTGTTTTATTTTTGCTATAGAATTAAGTTCTTCAGTTGAAAATTTTATTGTTGAATTTTCTTGTTTTTCCTGAGCTTTTTGGGCTCTGTGTGCTTCTAATTTTTGTTGTTCGTCTTGTGTTAATACTGCCATTTGTAACCTCCTAAGTTTTGTTATTAGTAATTATTTTTGCCCATGACCCTTTAATATATCATTTCTAGGTATCATAGACGATTGTGCTTGTCCTTGATTAAAATTACTAGATTTTCCGTCTAGTCCTGTTGTTGTTTGTGTTTGTCCTTGATTAAGATAACTAGATTTTCCGTCTAGTCCTGTTGTTGATTTTACATTGTCGCCATATCCTGTGTTTCCACCTTTGCCTCCAGGTAAAGAGTTTATATCACTAACAACAGATGTTCCCATAATTATTTTTGAAACTGTATGGTCGCGTTTGTTATATTGAGTCATATCTTTCTGTAAATTATCTGGTATAATATAACCATTCATTTCTAATGTAAAAGTTGCCCTTATTCCTCTATCTTCTCCTTGTACCAATTCATTAGATACATCGAATGAAGTCATATTTGCTAAAAATTTATAGTAGTTGTCTTTGCCCCAATATGAATTAGATGCATAATTTACATCTTCTATAATTTTATTTTGGTGTCCTATAAATTCTGTTACAAGAATACATTCATATGATAGTTTTACATAATCAGGTATTACTATATTGTATGATTCTTGACTAGGTTTTTTACCCACTAAAATATCAAATCTATCATATCTATTTCTTTGATTATATTTTTTTCCAACAGTATAATATAAATGAGGATGATTTGCATCTAACTTATTAAATCCTTCCTGTCTTTCTATACCTGTTCTTCTATACATTAAAATTGGATATTGTATTTTTCCAGATTTATCTCTAAAAACCCCGCTTTTTTGTACAGATCTCCATCTTTCAGGAGAACCATATATTACAGGTACCCTTATTTCTTTTTGATTTTCTTTAACCCTAAGTTGTATAACATTTTCAAAGTAATAGTGAATAGCTTCATCTGCGTCATATAATCCAACAGCAGGTTCTTTTACAGTATCGTCTCTTTGTACTTGAGAAGACCTATTAGTTGCAATTGAATTGCCACTTGAATCTACGCGTTTGCCTTGCTTATTATTTGCTTCAGGTGTATATGCCATAATTATTCGTTATAAAGACCATAAGAGTAGCCTTCTCGTATATTTTCAAATTGAACCTTACTTTTTCTTGTTTGGTGAGTATTACATATAATAGAGAAAGACGAACCAAATTCGTTTCTCTCTCCAGAAACTTTACCTAGATCTGAGTCTGGATTTTTACCAACTATGAATTGGTTTTCATTTGTTGAATCTATTTCCCAATAAGTGTTATTCCACCAAATAATATCACCAACCTCTAAAACAACATTTGCAGATGGTATACCTATACTTCCTGCAGGTAAAAGGTCGTCTCTTAGAAATGCAAAAGTTGTTGCTTGATTTACATCTGGACCAAACTCACTACTATCCCATGTTTGATCTTCATGTGTTATTAGGCAATTTACCCTAACACCCTTTTTATATAATTTATCTATAGCTTCACCATACAAATTATCACCTATATCATATATAGAAGTTTTAAAAATATCTACTTCTGTATCAACAAGCTCATTTATTAGTTCTCTATTAAGAGTTCTAAACAAACTTATATCTCTTTGTCCACCAAATAATGCCATAAGTTATCCTATATATATTCCATAAGGAATTTTATTCATTGTTTCATTCATGAATTCAGATTCTTCTTTTTGCCTTTCTAAAAGATTTCTTCTTGAAGCTGCCTCTAGGTCTTCTCTTAATTGTGTTATTAAGTTTTCTCTTTCTGCAGCTGCTTCACTTCTTAGTGTATCACCGTCTAAACTTACTTCGGCTCCTGGTATTGGTATTGATGCATATTTACTTCTTATATTACCAAGTAGCTCTTTGGCTAAAGCTAGTGTATATTTTCGTATCCATTGTTTTCCAGGATCATTTATATTACTATACAACATATTGTCGTATGTTGCATTTGAAAAATCAGAAACAGTATTTGCAACTGTTCCATTTTTTAGTGCACTATTTCTATCACTTATTTTAACATATTCTATCCATAGGGTATATGATGTTGTGGGGTCAGGAAAAATTCTTAGCCTGTCATTTTTTAATTCAAAGCTATATGCTGATTTTCTAATTGTGTCGTTAAATTCTATAGCTTGAACCCTTAGTAAGTCATCATACATAGGCATCATTAAAAAATTAACTGCTGGACTATAATTACCAAAACCGAAACCTTCTAGCATTTGGTCTGAGCCGTATCCTGTTCCTACATATGGGTCAAAATATCTTGACATTGCTGGAGAACCTTCATAAAATACACGTTTTACTTCTATATCTCCAATATCAGTTTGGCCTGATTCCAAGGATATTTGGTTTGAATCTGTCAAATCATAAACCTGTTTTGAAGTTGTAACTGCTATAGATGCACTATAATAGGTTACATCTCCTCCACTACCAGCCTCTGCACCATAAGAATTTGCAATTGTTATTAGTCTACCATGGTTGGGTGTTATTTCTTTGTGTGTAAGATTACTACCAGTTGCAGTACCTTTTAAAGTTAATAAATTTTCCTTTATATTATAGTAATTTACCTGAGAACTATATTCACTGACTGCTTCTTCGAAACAAGCAAAAAAGTTCTGTTGTTGTAATTCTATATCTACTATTGGATAACCTAAGCGATTGCCGCACCAATTTGCTGTTTTTTCAACATCAGACTGAAATGCTGCGTCACTGTCATACAATCCAAAAGGTGTATCTCCTGGAAAAAATGATGATGAACCGGGCCATATTGATATTTTTGTTGCCATATTTTACTTTTACTTTCTATATATAAATATAAAAAAAGGCGCAAATAAGATAGCGCCCTTTAACATTTTATCTTATATTTGATTAAGGGTTAAGATATAAATAATGCCATACCTCCTCCAGACATTGATTGTGATCTGAATAAAGTACCAGATCCATGTGCTTGTGCTACTGCGTATGAAGTTGGTAAATTTTCAAACCGTATAGAGGATATTGAAGCTGAAGTATAAAGGGATGCAGTTGCTAATGAGTTAATATTAATGTTTGCGGTGCCTGTACCCACCTGGGCAATTGTAGCATCTCCAGCTTGTATTTTGTCAATATGTCCTACTCCATCTGCGTATAAATCTT
>JGI24006J15134_10000491_pt1 | contig 24647 bp, 32 predicted proteins | sample LinPmetageLP53_FD_15134 | JGI IMG/M metagenome (IMG submission 15134)
AACAGGCAAGCGGGTCAGCTACGGTCAGGCTGGTAAGGCCAAGACCGGCGGCGCAAGGGTACGCCCCGGCACACCAAAGGGTGATAGCTATTGCGCTCGCTCTGCTGGGCAGATGAAGAAGAACCCAAAGGCCGCAAGAAATCCAAACAGCCCGTTGCGTCTATCACGGAAGCGGTGGAAATGCGCTGGCACAAAATCTAGGCGAGCATAGGAGAGCTAAATGGCATACGGAAAAATGAAGAAACCAAGCATGAAAAAATCAGGGCTTACCGCAAAGCAAAAGACTTTGCCGGTATCCCTAAAAAATAAAATCGTTAGATCAAAAAAGAGAGGTAAATAAATGCCCAAAGGTTTGTATTCAAACATCAATGCCCGTAAGAAAAAGGGCATTAGCAGAAGCAAAAAGAAAAGCACGATAAGCAATAAAGCTTATGCCAATATGAAGGCCGGCTTTCCAAAAAAGAAAAAGTAACTTTTTAAGTCACACAATCTTTGTGACTGAAGCACACTGAAATCACAATACAAGGTAATATACTATGAAATAGAATGATCCCGTTGACATCTAATCTTTTGTTATATATCACTATGTGTAAATTAGTGTTACATTTCAACAGGTTCGAGTCCCGTCACTCCCGCCATCCAAGTCGTTGAAAACATTAGTTTTTAACGGCTTTTTTTGTGTCTCGGTCACAAACTCAGTCCCAACAAAACAAGTGGGGTGCGGGTAAACGCCCTTGTACTTTACGTTAAACGTCACTATATATGTATAGTACGGTTAATAAATAGAAACATAGGGAGATGTAAAATGAAAACACCACAGATCAAACCAGATTGGAACACCGGCGTTTATATCGGCAACGGCGTTGTTGCCAAGCCTAACAAGCCCGAACAGGGTAAGCAGTATCTGTTGATTGGCGGCACTGACAAGCCAAGCATTGCCAATGGAAACACATGGGCTGAATCAGAGATTAAAGAGGCGGCTGACTACAATCGTGATCTTGATGGTTATGATTTTGCTAACGGCATTAGCTAAAGGGAGAGTGACATGAACATAGAAATCAAAAAGTATAAGTCACGGGCAAAAGAAGGCCGCGCCAGTTTTTGTGTAGACACGCGATTCCTTGGTGATGCCGGTAGTCAAAAATTTTTCAAAACTAAGTCTGAGGCTTTGGCATATGCAGACAGCCTGTCACAAGAAATTTCGCCAAACGCTGGTGAGTCATGGGACTGGAGTTTTAAGCAGTTGTGTGACAGCTACATTTTGCACATTGATTCAGAGTTTGAGGATGGTGAAATCAAACGCTCAAACATGATCGAAAAGAAACGTCACGCAAAATGTTTTGTGGGTCTTAAATTTAACAACGGCTTGTTGTCTGATACAAAGGTGCGCGACCTGACACCCGGCCAAATAAAGCTTGATCTTATGAAAGATCTGAAACAAGGCCGAACAACAAAGACTGTTAGAAACATCCTCGGTAACGTCCGGGTAATGATGGATTACGCAATTGATAAAGGCTGCCGTAACAGCAACCCCAGTCTTGGTATAAAAGCTAAAGGATCAAAAGGTGACGGCAAGGGCTTGGTTGCAATGCCAAACCCAGAAACAATTGATTTAATTATTTCACACATGACACCAACGTGGGCACTACGGGCTGAACTAGCTGCAACGACCGGCTTGCGGCAAGGCGAGCAACGTGCTTTGGAATGGCCCGAACTGTTAAAGTATGATTTTAAAAAGATACAAATTGATAAAGCTGTTGAGCATCGCGGGGACGTTGGTGATACAAAAACAAAAGCTGGTGTGAGAAAAGTATCTGTTCCCGACGACAACAGCAAATCACAGATGCAAATAAAAATGAAAGAGTATTGGTTGGCCCAAGGTCGCCCTATGACGGGCCTTGTGTTTCCTTCCCGCACTGGCTGCCTTTTATCCGATAGCCGGTTTCTAGCGGCAATACACAAAGCTTGTGATGCAGCTGGTGTTCAGCGTATCCGGTGGCACGACTTGCGGCACTACTATGCGTCAGTTCTGCTAAAAACATTTAAAAACGATTGGTGGACAATCACGAATCTAATGGGCCACAAAAGCATTAAAACGACTACAGAAATTTATGGACATTGGCTTGATGATGAAGAGCACGACGCTGAAGTTTCTAACGCTATCTCTGGAGCGTTCTAATGGAGCCCCGGCTGATAGAAAAGTATCGTGTCGGGGGTAATATCAAAACCCTCGGGGCGCACGAAACTCGCTGGCAGTTTGGCAACCATGAGATTCGCGTACGGGTACGCAGGGGAAACTGGCAGTATTACATGAACGCAAACTCTAGAATTTCTGGCTGGAACGGTCGCAGTTTAAAGGATTTTCCAGAGTGGTTAGATGTTCGTTGTCCGACCATGACTGAAGAAGAATTGCCAAAAGTAGAAAAATGGTTGCGCCATGAGCTCGCTGAAGACCATGACACCAGAACTTATGAGGTCACTAACAAAAGATATTTGCCAAGACAAAAGGAGTTCGTCGGGCAACCTTCCCGATACATGACTTTTGAATGTGACAGAGGAAAACCCGAAGTGGTTCAGAGCTGGACAGATTAATGAGCGGGGGAGCAGTAGTTGGCCATTATATGTATAGGCCAAAAATCTTGCTCCCCCTACAGTGCGCTGTCGCTGATACAGAAACTACACGCACCAATCTTGTCCCTTGGTTTTATTTAATTCGCCAGACCTTTTTCTTTTGGCCTTGAATACTCCGGCTCTTAGCTGATTTTTTGCCATACAAATTTATAATGGCTTGATAAAGCCCGGGGGCTTGTCCGTCTGGCAAAACAGCATAATCACCTACATTCATTAATTTTGCTGTCCCTTTTGTGCAGCCATATTTGGCGTGGCCTGATTTCTTTTTGCCATTGTATTTTACCTCAATGGTATGCCTGACCCCTACGTATTCAGTTTGTCCAGACTCTAAATCAGGCTTGCTGCCAAAAACTGTGTCTTTTAATTTATTGAAACACATTACAAGATCCATTTATGTCTCCATCGTTCTTTTGTTTCGCCGGGTTTCCCTAGCGGCTTCGTGAAACCTAAAAGCAATATTGTCTAACTCTTCAGCTGTCATCGCTCGGACTACTAGCTGACCCAAAATCAGGACGCACAACTGTCCCGCCACTGGGTAAACTAGCAACTCCGAGCTTTTCAAGTTCCGCTCTGGCAACAAAAAAAACTTTGCCGCTCTTGATTGTCGGGATTTGCCCTGACCTAAGAATCCGTAAAGTTTTTTGATAAGATGCATCGTCGTTTTTCCCAAACAAAAATTCGGCAGTCTCACGCGCTGACAGTAAATGCTTACCACTCAACATCATTGCTCTTCTCCTTTTGGGGTTCGGTTTTATTAGTGTACATTTGAAACTGCATCACTTTCGGGAAATCGCGGATGTCAAACCCGTCTTTGCGCTCCGAAACAGTAACGCTTATTTCAACCCCGGCCTCAGCTAGCTTTCTTCCAAGATCAGCGCAGATCTTTTCTTGCTCAGGTGTCATGCGTTCATACCGTCGATCTGCTTCGATCCATTCAGTTTTAAATTGAATAAATGCAGTAGCCCGAAATTCTTTTGGTTGATTTTCGGTATCCAGTGCTTGAACGCTTTGCTTCATTTTAAACTTAGATCTTGATAAATGTGGGCTTGCCATTTTTTATGCCTCATTGATGTTGTTGTAGATATCTTCGTAATAACTTTTCAGTTCTTCTATTAGTTCTGCACTATATGTTTTTAGATTTTTGCGTTCGGTGATTGTGTGTGTGCCCCATTTCGTGCACTCCCATCGCTTCGTAAACCCATCAAGCTTTAACTTTTGTTCGTCTACCCATTGCCTCCACATATCACCATCGCTTATAGGCGGCTCAGCACTAGGCGGTGGCGGCGGTGGCGGTGCTGTTGGGTAAACTGTTTCTGAGGTATCTTGAGGGGCCTCAGCGGCGTTATTATCGCGGTTTTGTCGTGCTATTTCGGCCTTAAAATCTTCAGCTTCTTCATTGCTGTAAACGTCACCCGAAATTTCAATAAGTTTTAAGATAACGCGGTCTTTTGCTCGCTTCTCAGCCATAGCAAAGGGATATCCATTTTTGTTATTGTATGGGGCTGCCTCACCGAATGACCATTCGACTTTCTCGCCTTCTTCAGTTGCTAGCCGGCCGGTCACAACCATAACCACGGTTTTGGTTGTTGCATTGCTTTCGATTATTTGCGGCTGATCAAAACATATATCTAGGTGATGTGCGACACGCTCTAAAGACTTGTGATTCACAACAGGGGTGCCGTGACAGTCCCACAACGCCTGATCACTTGTAATGCCAATATCTTTAAATAGGTTTATTAATTTTTCGGGTATTTTATTCATTAGTATCCCCCAAAAAACTACGACCGGCATCAGTGATTTGCCACACAACTTCTTGCCGGCCTCGCTGATTCTTTGCCCGGGCACCGCTATCAGCTGCTAAGCCCATATTTTGGAGCTCAGTAAGGCGAGGCTTGACGCTGTACAACCATGCGTCCATCTTGTCAGCAACCTGACTACCAGTTAGGCCAGACGGGACTGCGGCGAGGCTTTGCAGGGCTTTGAGCCGTAGTCCCGTTACTTTTGGTGCTATAAACTCAGCAGCGAGCCGCTCAGTATCTTTTGCGTTTTTGTGTACATTCGGGCCCGGATTGCCGGGCCAGTCTAAAAGATCTGCTTGCATAACTATCTCCATAGGTTGGGGTCAGGAAAAATGAGCACAAGCAAGATGCAAAACATGCTCATGGCCATAAAAAATATTAGGGTTGCAAAAATTTCACGGAGCCAATCTTTCATTGTCATTAAAACCTCCACAGTTTTTTTGCTTCGGCGATGATCCCCGGTGGTTCTTCCCAATAAATTTCTGTGTAATCTGGGGCCACCAAACTCAAAAGCTGTTCTTTTGTGTCAGCTGAACGCAGCATATTTTCCATGCTTTTGTGCATTAAACAGATATGCTCAACTACCTCGGCCAAATAACCGTCAGTCAGTTCAATCGCATTTTCTGGGGTAAATATTTTATAGTCAGTGCAACTTGCATATACAATGAATGGCGGTTGGCCACCGTTCAAAGCCCAAAAGCCGGCAGCCTGATACACATTTTTTATATCAAACATGCCTGTCAGTGAACTTGGCATGGACGCTTTAGACCATCCAGATTTAGATTTTTTATTTTGGGGTGACCACTTGGTTTTAAGATCACCGCGACGATTGTAATCTGGTCTTGTGTTATGCGGTAAAGCTAAGCCGGGTAAATGTTCAATAAATTCAACTTCACCAATAATTCTATTGTCACGGGCCATTGCTTCACGAAGACCTAGCACTGAGTGTTCAATCACCCCGGGTAATTCGTCTATATATTTTTTATGTTTTTCTACGTCTTTGCCGCCGTCCCAGTCTCTCGGCTTGTATTTTTTAAATGCCTCGACCTGCTCTGCGATAGCGTCAGCTGGTTCTTTGTTTTTAAGTAGAATTGCATCTGCTCCAGCTTGAGCAAGAATCCCGCCGGTCATCGCCGAACTGCCAGACATATTATACTTTGAGTCTAACGCTTTAATGGTTTCCCACGCATCTGGTAAGCGGGGGTCGTTTTTGCTTTTAACGATATCATACATGGCTTCGATTTTTGGTCGAAGATGTACTTTGTCGAATAAGGTTTTTGCTACTGGTTTAGATTTTGGGTTGGAGTGCCAATGGAAATTGTGGCGTGAGCTCCAGTCAGGTGTATCTAACAACATAATATTATCTCCAGCTCTATAACTGGAGATAATCTAAGGCAATTCACACAGGATGTAAAGTCACTTAACTGATTTGGTGAACTCCATGCGCTTTATTATTATATCTGTCTTTTCCTCAGCCCACTCAACGCCGCGCAACTCCGGGCGAACAACTAAATTTATTACTGGACACGCCCACAAAAGCTCAACGTTGTCAAAAGTGCCAAAATGCTTTGATTCAATTCTGTATTTCTTCCGACCGGACTGGTACAAATACCCTCTAATCAGGTCATGGTTTGAAGTGTAACAGTAAGCAACTTTCCCGAAACATTCTTTGTCTATTGTCAAACGCGACATGCCGGCTGTATTGACTATTTCAATACACCCATTAAAAAATTCGCTCATTATATCATCAACATGATCAGTGTTAAAATCCCAAAGCACTGCCATCGTGTCAGATGTGTAATAGTCATGCATGTAGCACACACGATCTTTAAACTTTTTAGCATGGGGCTTATAAAACAGATGAAGAAGGCACAAGTCTGGGTGCTCACCGTTAGAACCTGAGCCCGGTATAAGAGATTGTTTAAATTCTTCTTCATCAGCCCAGTCAGCTTCTTTCCAGCTTTTAACAACTGCAAGCAGAGGTATGGGTGGGTTAGCAAACAAAATTTCTTGTGGTTTGCATTTTAGAATTTGAGCATATTTTTCAGCATCATCTAGCGACAATCCATTTGCGCCAGATATGTGCCGGCTGATTGAGCCCGGGGCCATGCCTCTTAGTTCAGCAACATGCTTTTTAAGCAGACCAGACCGCTCTATCATTTTCTCTAGATTATTTGGCATTGTAGGCAACCTCGACAATGTAACCATTATATTTTCCCTCGTATGTCGTTTACGGTCAATCAACTTTATTATCTAACCTACTTGTCGTTCAGCGTCAAGTAGGTTAGATTGTACGGATGATTGATAAGGCGGGATGTGCACATGCAACTTAATGATTATCGTTTAATAAAGGGCTGGAGCTTCAGCGAACTAGCCAGATTAGTGGGGGCTAAACACGCTACAATCGTTCGTCGATGGTGTTTGCCGATTTCCGACAAAGGCAGATTAATTCCTAGAGCTGACAATATGGATAAAATCATTTTGCTGACGCAAGGCGAGGTCATGCCAAACGATTTTTACATACGTCGTGACTGAGGACGATTTACAAAGACAGGTTGCGGGGTGGCTAGATATTGCCCTGCCACCGGGCTGCGTTTTTCATCATTCGCCGAACGAAGGCACACGCCATGTCTCTTTCAAAATAAAATTAAAGCGAATGGGCACAAAGTATGGCTGGCCTGATCTTGAGATTTTTGTACCCAGTGATTTAAGCAAAACAGGAATCAGTGCATCAATTTTTATTGAGTTGAAAAGACCAAAAGGTGGCCGGCTCAACGAAAACCAGATTTTGATGCGTGACAAGCTTTTAGAGGCCGGCTGTCATTACGGTCTGGCAAGATCACTTGAGCAAGTAGAAGAGATATTAGAGCCGCTTGTAAAGCTTAGGGCTAAGGCATGAGTGATTTATGCACATACAGGAACAGTTTTGGCAGCTGCAAGGATGGCTGGGTGCGTGTTAGGGACTGCATGGAGCCGACAGAAACAGTGTTTGACCTATGCCCGGTCTGTGAGGGTGTGGGCATTGTGCATGAGGGCGATGGCTCGATGCAGACAGCAATAAATGCTGGCTGCTGTCCGAAATGCAAATGCACAATACTAGACCGGGCCTGTAATGTTTGTGGGCTGATTATGGTGGCCGATCATGTCAGATGTTAAGCAACTTTGTGGCAAGTCAAATGATATGCGTGTCTGTCTAACGTGCCGCAAGCCATTCATCAGTCTTGGTATTTACAACCGTATTTGTGGGTCATGTAAAAAAACAGAAGAGTTTACTGGCGCATCTTACCAGTCTGAGACCGGATTGTTGCCAAAATGATAGATGCTGCACTCAAGGAAGCTGACAGGGAAATTACCCGGCTAATTGGCGAGGGGTTTGGCCTGTTCTGGATTGCAGAGGCGTATGGCGTTCCTATCAAGCGATTAGGGACTGATGCCCAGCTCGCCATGGATATTAATTACCAAGAACTCCCAAGTTATTTAAAAGGCCGGCCGGGCGTTTTGACGTTGGACTATCTGCGACATGCGCTTGCCAAACAAGTTTTGAGGATATGGATTGATGAACAACAAGCAAACGCAAAGCCGGTATTCAGACAAGCGGGAAGAACCTCGGCCGTGCTGGGTATGCAAGACAATGCACCATCGCAAGGCTCATACATGGATAATAACGGGCTCAGGGAAATTGCTCTGTAGTAACGATGTCTGTTGGCGAGCCGCTGTGGAATATGAGATGAATGGGGATAATTAACCCTGAGAGTTAATAAGGTTAACAAAATGTAATAAGAGGGCTTGACACATGAGTGAACGAAAAAATATAATCGCCAGATCGCCACATAACAAGATATTGGATAATCGCAGCACTTACTCAGCAAACAAACAAATAAATTCTTTAATAAAAAACTTAGCTAAGAAAACAAGTTATAGCTATAGCTTAGCTATAGACAGGAATCGCAAAAATCCGCTTGATGAGTTGCAACGGCGAGTTCTCAAGAAATTGCAGCCTAAGCTTTCAAGAGATAGATTCGTTCAATTGCAGAATGATTTAAGTTCTTTATGTGCTCTTGATAGGCATGATTGCTTGCAGGAGATGTGGAGCAAGCTCAATGCTCGCTAGGAAGCTTGATATAGCTGAATTAGACGAGCTGTTTAAGGAAGCAGCAGAGACTGAGCGTCGCTTGCCTCGTGCCATTATCAAGCAAAAACTTAATGCTTGGCCTGATTACAAGTCAGAGTGGTCAGGCTATGGTTATAATGCTTTNGAAGCACCACTGATTAAAGCTACACCAGACCAAGTTGANCGATATGATTATGCTTTGGTTTTGGTGCTAACAAAGCTTGATCAGGAAGATCGTCGTTTGATCTGGGCTGTAGCTGCCTCNTCTGTGTTTAGAGAACGAGGCCCGGCATGGTCTAAGCTAGCTCATATACTTGGGTTGAACGATCCGCGTATTGTTAAGCGTCGCTATAAAGATGCTTTGGTTAGATTGTATTACATGCAATGAACTGATCGTGTTAAGTAGCTAAACAAATATAATTAATGATATTGCGCGATTGCGCTAAATCTTGTAGGTTTATTGGTATGATTACACAAGTTGTGGTCTATATCTCCTTTTGTTGGTTGTTGCATTACACGGATTTTGGCAGAAACCGGTGTAATATAGTAACTGGTTAACTAGCCCAGCTATTACTTGTCGTGCCCTCGTCAACAAGTAGCTGGGTTTTTTTTGAGACTGATATGGCAAAAACTAGAGTGACAAAAAAGCAGATGGAATTGATCTGCGAGGAGATAGCTAACGGGCGTTCTTTAACCAGAATTTGCAATGAAAGTACTGAATTGCCGTCTTGGCGTACTGTTTTGCGGTGGGTTCAAGAAGATGAAGATGCTTATAAGGCTTATAGGATTGCAAGGAATTTACAGTGCGAAGTCATGCGTGATCAGATCATTGACTTGGTTGAAGCATCGCTTCCCGATGATCCAAAGCTTGCCATGGCTGAGGTACAGCGTCGTAGGCTAGAAGCGGATCACAAGGATAAACATATCAGGCAAATGCAACCGCTCGGGATACGCGACAAGGCTGATGACAAGCAACAGAGTAGCGGGACGATTACGCTAAGCTGGAGTGGAGCTGATGTTAGTTAGACTGTGTTGTGTTGTCTGCCAGTGACAGTGCTCGCGCGTACGACCATAAGTTAACTGGATTTCAGTTAACAATGTCTGGTCTGTGACTGACTTGTGACTGGCAGGGCTATGATTGTTTGTGGCGGCAAAGTGGGTGCGGGTATTGTACCTGACCGGGGCTTGTTTTTCGGGAATATCGACCCCTACCACCCCAAAGAAACGGCCGCCGATCCTTATATGATATATAGACTTTTAGGAGATACTGTCTCACATGAACATTGAGATCCCCTATGCTCCAAGAAAGCTGCAAGCTGAATTGCATGGCCAGTTGGATCGGCATAGGTGGGGCGTTGTTTCGTGTCATCGTCGCTTTGGCAAGACTGTCATGGCGATCAATCACTTGTTGCGCGGTGCTATACTTTGCGAGAAGCCCAACCCGCGTTATGCTTATATTGCGCCTAGCTATAAACAGGCCAAGGCTGTCGCGTGGGATTACTTGAAGCAGTTCGCTGGGGCTGTACCTATGGCGCGGTTTCACGAGACTGAGCTGCGTTGTGATCTGCCTAATGGCGCGAGGATACAGCTGCTGGGTGCGGAGAATCCTGATTCTTTGCGGGGCATTTATTTAGATTTTTGTGTTCTTGATGAGATGGCTGATATGCCAGAGAGTTTGTTTCCTGAGATTATCCGGCCGGCTTTGAGTGACCGCAAGGGTGGTGCGTTGTTTATTGGAACGCCTCGGGGTCATAATGCTTTTTATGATCTTTACAGTGCTGCTGAGGGGCAGCCTGAGTGGTTTACAGCACTTTATAGGGCTAGTGAGACTGGCGTTGTTGATGCAGAAGAGCTGGAGGCTGCTAGGTCGATGATGTCGGCTGACCAGTATAATCAGGAGTATGAGTGTTCGTGGGTTGCGAATGTCGCCGGTGCTGTTTTTGGAAAAGAGCTTGCCGAGCTTGACGAGAAGGGGCGCATTACGAATGTTCCTTATGATCCTACTGTGAAGGTAGATACGTGGTGGGATCTGGGGATTGGTGATTCGACTGCAATATGGATGACCCAGTCGGTTGGCCGGGCTGTTCATGTCATAGATTTTTATGAAAACAGGGGTGAGGGCTTGCCTCACTATGCCCGGGTATTGCAGGAAAAAGATTATTTGTATGGAGCGCATAATGCACCACATGATATCGAAGTGCGAGAGCTTGGCTCAGGTAAATCGCGGCGGGAAGTCGCGTGGGATTTGGGTATTAATTTTCGCGTTGTTCCAAAGCTCCCGGTCGAAGACGGCATCCATGCCGGACAGATGCTTCTCGCTAAATGCTGGTTTGACAAAGTGCAATGTAAGGCCGGACTTGAGGCGTTAAGGCAGTATCATAGGGCTTATAATGAGCGTCTTAGGACGTTTAGGAATAGCCCGGTGCATGACTGGTCATCTCATGCAGCAGATGCATGGCGATATTGCGGTGTAGGTATTAAGGATACGGCGATGATGGATCGGCCACCGCAAGTTTTAGCAGATAGTAATTACAACCCACTTCAAGGAGTAGCTTAATGTCAGGATTATTTGGCGGGGGATCAGCACCCGCACCACCACCACCACCGGCACCGCCACCACCAAAAGCCGTACCGGCATCCGCTGTTGCTGCAAAAATGGATTCTAAAATTAAAGATCCGAACAAGGTTAGCCGCAAAAAAACGATATTAACGGGCCCTAAAGGCGTTATTTCGGATGAGGCAACAAACTATAAATCGTTGCTGGGCGGTGGCAAGTAACTTTGGCGAGGTGTGTGATTTGCTTAGATACAGCAAATTGCACCAAAGCTGGTCGTTAGGTAAAATTAGGCGGTCTTTTGAGCCCCCGTTGAGGCTAGGCCAGTACAGATCATGGCGTAACTCTGATGGGCGGCTCACTGGCATCTGCGCCTATGCGCTCATATCTGATGAAATTCTAGAAAAGTTACCGGAAAACTACTCTATTGGCCGCTCTGAGTGGAAATCTGGTGGAAATCTGTGGCTAGCCGAGTTTGTCGCACCATTTGGCCATGTAGGTTTTATGGTTCGTGACACTGTTCGTTATTTTAAAAATGAACGTGGTTTTGAAATAGGGCGTTGGTATCGACCAGCGAAACAAAAAATTGGCTTCGTGGCTCAAAAAATTACTGAATGACGGTAGCCTAACGGAAAATCCGTTGTTTTGCTGCATGGCTGACGATAGCCCAGATGATGATGGTGGCGGTAATGACCCCGCACCACCACCATATTACCCTGACAATCCAAATGTGCCAGACCCGGAGCCCGATCCTGAGCCTGACCCGCCAAATAATGAAGATGATTATACAGGCCGGCCAGACGATGCGCCTGATCCTGATGATCTGCCGCCAGCTGGGCCGCCAGATGATGGGTCAATCACGCCTGATGAGCCCCCAGCTAGCAACCCGGGTACGCCAGATGACTTTTACCCACCAACATNNCCNGATGACCCGATTGATGAAATTGGTGACCCGGAAGATGATTTCTTTGATGACATACAAGATGAAATTGATAGCTTGCCGCCGATTGATGACGATACGACGGATGATGATTATACAGGCCGGCCGGATGACGCACCAATGCCACCACCGCCACCCGTTGATGATGACGAGGTAGACGACGATTTTGACTTTGTGACCCCGCCAGTAGACATCACGCCAAAAGAACCAAAGCCAATGCCGCCGGACATTGTGTATTATCCTGATGGAACGTGGCTTAACACAATCACAGGTGAAACTGGGGTTTGGGATACTGGTGACAATAACGATGACGAACAGCCCGGCACACCTGATGACCCAATAGCAAACCCTGAGCCGCCTACACCGCCGCCGCCTACAATACCGCCGCCAACAGTTCTGCCAAAATTACCAAAACCAAAACCACCAGCTGTAATTGATCCACCGGATGAAGATGATGATCCACCCGGCTCTGTTATTGACCCATCTCCAGAGCCAGATCTGGAAACCGACGGTGATGTCAGGGATGCAGAACGAGCCTTTGGACAAAGGCGTAAGCGTCGTCCGGGTCGAATGAGGCCGCAACGCACCATTCTGGGAAGTGCAACAGACTACACAGGCGGCAACATTAGCAAAAAATCTTTGTTAGGACAAAATAATGGCAATAGCTGACGATCTAGCCATCACACTGCTAAAGCGGTTTGGCTCACTTGAAAACGAGCGGCATACATGGGAAAGCCACTGGCAAGAGATTGCTGACTATGTGGTGCCTAGAAAAGCAGACGTAACAAAAAAAAGATCTGGCGGTGACAAACGTACAGAATTAATTTTTGATGGCACTGCCATTCATTCCGCTGAGCTGCTGTCTGCTAGCTTGCATGGTATGCTGACTAACATGGCGACCAAATGGTTTAGCTTGCGCTTCTTGGATGATAATCTGGACAGCAATGATGAGGCAAAAGAATGGCTGATGTCGGTTGAAGCCATTATGTATGCCACGTTTGCCCGGTCAAACTTTGCTGAACAGATACATGAGCTCTATCACGACCTTATAACTTTTGGAACTGGTGTTATCTTTGTTGAAGGTGATGACGAATTTAATATTCGCTTTTCAACCAGACACATTGCGGAATGTTACCTATCAGAAGATCAAAACGGGCGCGTTGATACAGTATATCGTAAATTCAAAATGCCGGCCCGTGCTGTTATAAACCGCTTTGGCGAAGATAAGGTTAGCCAAAAAGCTCTTAAAAGAGCGCAAGAAAACCCATATGAAATGATTACTTTGCTGCATTGCGTGTTTGCGCGTGATGAACGCGATGTGACTATGGTAGACGCAGAAAACAAACCATTTGCATCAGTTTATATTGATCCAGAAGAAAAAACAGTCCTGAGCGAATCAGGCTTTGATGAATTTCCTTATATGGCACCGCGCTTTTTAAAGGCGTCGTTTGAGATTGGCTATGGCCGCAGCCCTGCTATGACAGCACTGCCGGACATAAAAATGCTCAATAAAATGTGCGAGGTAACCATCCGGGCAGCGCAAAAACAGGTAGACCCTCCCTTGCTTGTTCCCGACGACGGCTTTATTTTGCCGATCCGCACTGTCCCGGGTGGACTTAACTTTTACCGAAGCGGAAGTCGTGACCGAATTGAGCCCCTAAATATAGGTGCAAACAACCCTCTTGGGTTAAATATGGAAGAACAACGCCGCAAAGCAATCCAGTCATCGTTCTTTGTAGATCAGCTGATACTTGGCCAAGGGCCGCAGATGACAGCCACCGAGGTGGTACAAAGGACAGAAGAGAAAATGAGGCTTCTAGGCCCGGTTCTGGGGCGTTTACAGGCCGAGTTATTACAGCCATTAATTGATCGTTGTTATTCAATTCTTCAACGCCAAGAGATTTTCCCGCCGGCACCAGAGTTTATGCGGGATAACACTATTGAAATCGAATATGTAAGCCCATTGGCTAAGGCCCAACGACAAGGCGATGTGCAGTCAGCCCTGCGTTTGCTGGAGCTTATGGGGCCACTTGTGCAGTTTGATCAGTCAATTCTGGATAACATCGACCCAGACGGACTAACCAAACACCTAATTAAGGTTCTGTCTGTACCAGCAACAGCAGTGCGCGGATCTGATCAGATATTCCAAATAAGACAACAACGTCAGCAACAAATGGAACAACAGCGGCAGATGGAGCAACAAGCTCAAGCAGCTGAGGCCGCTGGCGCAGCTGCACCGATGGTCAAGGCAGTGCAGCAATGACACCAGATGATCTAAGGCAACTTTACAAAACAGTATTTTCATCGTCTGACGGGCAGCAAATACTTGAGGACTTAGGCCATAGATTTTGCGAACACGCGACCACGTTTTCGCCCGAGCCAACTGAGACAGCCTACCGTGAAGGGCAGCGAACGGTAGTGCTTTTTATAAAATCGATGCTGCGTGACATGAAACAACTAGAGGATATGATGAACGATGAATGAAGAACAGGTAACTGAGGTCTTTGCTGACGCAGAGGTAACCCAGTCTGTCGCCGATGATTGGCGTTCAAGCATCCCGGAAGAAATCCGGGGTCACAAATCACTAGACACAATTAAAGATGTAGGTTCACTGGCCAAAGGCTATGTCAACGCACAGTCTATGATCGGGGCAGACAAAATTGCATTGCCCGGAAAACATGCGACCGATGATGATTGGAATAACGTATATACAAAGTTAGGTAGACCAGAAGAGCCGTCAGGCTATGAGCTGTCAAACAATTTGCCAGAAGGCCAAGAGCCAAATGAAAAAATGTTGGAGTGGTTTAAAGGCACGGCGCACAAAGCTGGTCTATCACCGCGCCAAGCTCAGATTGTCTTACAAGATTATAACGAGATGAACCAAAGCCAAAGCTCAGTTGATACTGGGCAAGCCGAACAAATGGTTATGGATACTGAAACCGAGCTAAAAAAAGAGTACGGGCAAGCATTTGAAGACCGTATGAGCACTGGCAATGCCGTCGCCAAACAATTTGGAGCCGAAGGCATCGATGAGATTCAGCTTGCTGATGGTCGAACATTGGGTGACCACCCTGACATTATTAAAATGATGGTCAACATTGGCCAGTTTATGAAAGAAAAAATGGGTGAAGATACGCTTGAGGGCGTAAAATCAAACGGTGCAATGGCACCATCTGAAGCAGCTGCCAAGCTTGCTGAAATCAGAGCCCCCGGCGGCCCATTGTGGGATGCCCGGCACCCAGAACATGATTGGTATGTCCAAGAAAGTCTACGGCTAACGGAGATAACAATTGGATAATCAAGAATTACGGCTAGAGGTTCTTCGTCTAACGATGGAAACCGGATCAGCTGCGGTTATTTCCGATCCGCTGAGTCATGCCGAAAAAAATTTGCAGTGGGTTTTAAAGCCTCTTGATAAGCCATTGGCCCAAGAGAGCAAAAGCCAAAGCAAACAATCGGGAAAAGCTTACTAGCCCCCGCGTCGCAACACGTTACTTGCAAAACCTTTCGTCCGGCGGTCTGTCGGGTAGCGATATTTTTAAACGCAAAGTGAAAGGAATGTGCAATGAGCACTCAAATCACAACCGCGTTTGTCCAGCAGTTTAGCAACAACGTATCCATGCTGTCTCAGCAAATGGGTTCTTTGCTGCGTGGTTCTGTTGATGAAGAAAGTGTAACAGGCGAAAAAGCTTTCTTTGATCAAATTGGATCTTCTGCTGCGGTAAAACGCACTTCTCGTCATGGGGACACACCCATGGTCGAAACCCCCCATTCACGAAGAATGGTTACAATGGACAGCTATGAATGGGCTGACCTTATTGACGATAGCGACAAGGTAAGACTTCTTGCTGACCCTACAAGCTCATATGCCAAAGCAGCTGCTGCTGCGATGGGCCGGGCTATGGACGACACAATCATTGCTGCTGCCACTGGTAGTTCTTTGACTGGAAAGGCCGGGGCTACAAGTACAGCTATGGACTCAAGCCACATTATTGCTCATGGTTCAGCTGATCTTACAATAGCGAAACTGATTACAGCCAAGAAAACTCTTGATCTGGCATCAGTAGATCCATCAATCCCACGGTATATTGCCGTTGGCCCGGATCAAGTTGAGGCGTTGTTGAACACAACATCTGTAACTAGCTCTGATTTCAATACTGTCAAAGCTTTGGTGCAGGGTGACATTGATACTTTCTTAGGTTTCAAGTTCATCACAACAACTCGGCTGGCCGTTGCTTCTAANATCCGCACATGCTTTGCGTGGGCTGGTGATGGGATCAAAATGGCTGTTGGTAAGGACGTCACAAGCCGCATTGATGAGCGGTCTGACAAGAGTTATTCAACTCAAGTTTACTATTGTGCAACTTTTGGTGCAACGCGCATGGAAGAATCCAAAGTGGTTTCTGTCTTGTGCGATGAATCAGCGTAAGGGGGGCTAGTTATGACAACATTAAATTCAACTTTAGTGGCTAACTTTGAAGCTACCCCACAAACAGTAAACGATGCCACAAATCTGCATGGTGTTATGCGCGTAGCGCAGGGCACAATTGCTTTGGCAGCTGGTGATAGCACTGACAATGACATTGTCATGCTTGCACCAATTCCATCCAATGCAAGTATCCCGCAAATCTTTGTAGGATCTGACACATTTGGTGGCAGCTGTACATTTAATGTGGGTTTGTACACAGAAGCTGGCGTTGTGAAAGACGAAGATGTCTTTGCATCATCAGTGGCTGATGCAGCAGCAATGGCAGACGTTCGCTTTGAGGCAGCAAATATAACTACTGCTGGCCAAAAAGTTTATGAGCTGGCTGGTGATTCTGCTGATCCGGGCGGGTTCTACTATGTGGCGGTGACTTTCAACGCTACAGGTGGCACTGCTGGTGATATGAGCTTCCTCATATCATACGTTGTGAACTAACTAAAAATAAAAGGGGCAGGGTCATCTTGCCCCTTTTTTATTACAGGGGACATAAATGGCATCAGTAGTGGATATCTGTAACAGCTCACTGAACATGATAGGCGCGTCAAATATCACAAGCCTGACTGAAGACAGTAAAGCTGCGAGAGTTTTAAACCAACGCTATGAGTTTGTCCGTGATTCTGTTTTCAGAGCACACCCTTGGAATTGTTTAATTCAAAGGCAAAAACTTGCAGCAGATAGCACTGCGCCAGCATTTGAGTTTTCATATGCTTTTACATTGCCGACTGATCCTTATTGTCTGCGAGTATTGTCGCTAGACTACCATGATTTAGTATACCGGGTTGAAGGCCGTAAAATTTTAACCAACGAATCTAATGTAAATCTGATTTATGTGGGCCGTGTCACTGACCCAGCTGAATATGACCTATCACTTACTGAAACAATAGCAACAAGCCTTGCCGCTGATGTTGCATATGGACTTGTTGGTAGTGCCGCACTGTCTGCAAATCTTTATGAATTATATAGAAACAAGCTGTCAGAGGCTCGTTTTGTTGACGCAACAGAGGGAACACCGGCGAGCATTACAAGCGTAACTGATAGCGGATCTCTTGAAGCTGACACATTTGTAAGGTCGCGTTACTAATGGCAAAAGCAAGCCCAGCACTAAACAATTTCACATCTGGCGAGCTTAGTCCTCGGCTTGATGGCAGAACCGACATACAAAAATACGTTAATGGTTCAAAGAAATTAGAAAACTTTCTTGTGCACCCGCACGGCGGTGCGTCAAGACGACCGGGCACAAAGTTTGTAAATGCTGTCAAAACAGCAGCTAACGCAACCCGTCTAATTCCTTTTGAGTTTAATGTTGAACAAACTTACGTTCTAGAATTTGGCAATGAATATTTCCGAATCCACAAGGATGGCGGCACTGTCGTGTCAAGTGGTAGCCCTGTTGAGGTCACAACGGTTTACACTAGCGCACAAGTCGCAGAACTCAAATACGTTCAATCTGCTGACATAATGTACATTGTGCATCCTTCACACCCAGTCTACCAAATAACCCGTACAAGCGATACTGCGTGGACATTTACGGCGGTCACGTTTCGTCGTGGGCCAATGCAAGATGATAACATAACAGACACAACCCTTGTAGCGAATGGCCGAACCGGCAATGTAACAATAACAGCTAGCGCAGATCTTTTTGTAAGCACTGATGTTGGCCGTATTGTTAGGCTGCATGATGGGTTTGCCAAAATTACCGCTTTTACAAATGCGACGACTGTAACGGCTGCTGTTCAAGAAAATACTGATAGACGAACTGAGTTGATGCCGTCAATCACCGGCACAACAATAGCTTTTTTTGAGGGTGACCCATCAACAACAAACCTTGAACATAATGATCGCGTTACTGACACCGCTGGTAATTTTATAAAAGAAGGTTTTGAAAAAGGCATGAAGGTGACAATCACCAATGCCGGGACATCTGGAAATAATGTTACAAACGCATTGCTGGTCGAAGTTACAGCCGACACAATGCTTCTTGCCCCTAGCGTTGACCTGACCGATGAAGCAGCTGGACAAAACGTAACGATTGCTGGTGTTTTAGAAGCAAGTGACAATTGGGCTCTTGGTGCATTTTCTAATACTACAGGCTTCCCAGCTGCTGTAACATTTTATGAAGAACGACTTGTTTTTGCAAATACAAACACCCAGCCACAAACACTATTCTTTTCTGTTGCTGGAGACTTTACAGACTTTGCTGACGGAACTGACGCTGACGATGCGCTTATATACACAATTGGGTCTAGCCAAGTTAATGTAATTAGATACCTAACAAGCAGCCGGGCATTGATTGTTGGCACTTCGGGTGGAGAATTTGCTGTATCTGCATCAGGCAGCCCGGAGCCTCTGAGCCCCACTAACGCCCAGATAAAAAGACAAGCCTCATACGGATCAGCAAACATCCAGCCTGTTCAGGTCGGCAACGTAACGCTGTTTGTCCAGAGAGCTAAACGAAAGATAAGAGAGCTGGTTTATAATTTTGATACTGACAGCTACCAAGCACCAGATTTAAGCATATTAGCGGAACATATTACAGATAGCGGCATCAAAGAAATGGCGCACCAACAAGAGCCCGACAACGTCGTTTGGTGCGTTTTAAATGATGGTAAACTTGTCGGGATGACCTACCGCCGAGAAGAGCAAGTAATCGCGTGGCACAAGCATATTCTTGGTGGCAAGTCCGATACTGGAAAAAACATTATAGCTCAATCAATAAGCTTTACCGCTAATTCCACAACTGTAAGCACATCAAACAATACTATAACTTTGTCCAGTCATGGCTTAGCAACCGGCGATGTAGTGTATTATAACGCAAGCTCAAACAGCATAACCGGGTTATCAAATGATGCTCTTTATTATGTNATAAGAAGCGATGCAAATACTATAAAGCTCGCGTCAAGCGCAGCTAATGCATCTGGTGGTACAGCTTTAGAACTATTCTCAGCACCATCCACCGACACTGTTCAGCATTTTTATCAAGGCATTAATATTGCTAATTCCAATATTTACAGCGTCGCGCATGGTTTGGAAACTGGAGAGTTAATTTTTTACGACACTGCCGGAACAGCAATAGGTGGACTTGCTGAAAACACTGAATATTTTGTTCAAAAGATATCAGATAATGAATTTCGTTTATCAACTACTTTAGATTTTACAAATGATATTGTGTCTTTGACATCCGCACCAACATCCGAACAAACAGACAATATTTTAACCCATGCAAAAGTTGAAAGCATTGCGGTTGTGCCCGGGGATCTTGATGAGGATCAGATTTATATTATTGTTCAACGATATGTAAATGGTTCAACGGTTCGCCAAGTTGAGCTTTTCAGCTCTTTTGACTTTGGATCTGATGTAACTGATGCTTTCTTTGTTGACTGTGGTTTGAGTTATAGTGGCGTTCCAGTTACCTCACTGAGCGGCCTTGGGCACCTAGAGGGCGAGACAGTTTCCATTTTAGCTGATGGGGCTACACACCCGGACAAGGTTGTAGCAAGTGGAGCTATAACACTAGATCGGGCTACTGAAATCGCTCATGTTGGTTTGCCATTCAAATCAACAATGCAAACTATGCGACTTGAGGCTGGTGGCCAAGAAGGTACAAGCCAAGGCAAAATAAAGCGAGTGCATGACGTTACCTTGAGAGTGTACAGGAGTGTTGGTGCAAAAATAGGCTCAGGCGAAAAAGAGCTTGATATCGTGCCGTTTAGATCATCAGCAAATGTTATGGACACTGCAACGCCTTTGTTTACCGGGGATAAAGAGGTCGAGTTCCGTGGGGGCTTTGAGACTGAGGCTAGCATTGTTGTCCGACAAGACCAGCCTTTACCTTTAACAATATTAGCGATTTATCCGCGATTGATTACCTTTGACCAGTGATTAGGATTATTGAATATAAATCAGCTCATGCTGACGATATTTTTAATCAAAACAGTAACGATACGTCAGTTGAAAATTTTGAGGATTACATTGGTTTTGGTGATGGCCTTTACGCGCCGGGCTTAGCGTTCACAGCAATTCACAACGGGCACATCGTATGTTCTGCCGGTATTAAGCCCCTATGGCCGGGCGTTGGAGAAGCTTGGATAATCGCAACGTGGCGCATCAATAAAAAGGCTCTAAGTGTGGTCAAGGCGATTCACCGTGATTTTGAGCGATTGATAGAGACAAACGGATTCAACCGAGTCCAAGCAGCAGTCCGTTCAGACTGGCCGCAAGCTGTGAATTTTTGTGAATATTTAGGTTTTAAGCAAGAAGGTTTAATGCGCCAGTACGGCGTTGATGGCCGAGATTATTTTAGATATGCGAGGTTAAAGTAAATGGCAGGGCCAGAGTTAATGATTGCCAGTGCGGTTATTGGCGGCATTGGTGCAATGCAAGAAGGCAAAGCACAAGCAAAAGCGTATCGTTATAATGCGTCTATTAACGAAAGAAACGCCAAGGTTGCAGAGCAAGAAGGCGAACAGCTTGTATACCAGACCGAAATTGACTTACTTGGGTTTGAAAAAAGGTTTGAAAATTTGCAAGCCGCGACCCAGCAATCATTTAGGTATAATGGTTGGATAGCTGATAGCGGCACCGCCTTAAAGGTAGCAATGGCCAATGCTAATGAGGCTGACGAAGAAATTGCAACCCAACGATATAATGCACAAGTGGGTAAACAACAAAAAACCGAAAGTGCTTTAGAGCAACGGATGCAAGCAAACTTAAATAATATGTATGCGTCTTCGGCAAGAAAAGCCGGGTTTTTCAAAGCTGGCAGTAGTTTGCTGTCTGGTGCAGCTAAAGCTAAGGGTATCTGATGAGAGTTCCAACATACGAAAGACAGACAAAAGCAACTAGCCAAGTTGGCAGTCAAATGATGCGCGTTCAAGCAAGCCCGGGCGGTTTATCAGCCGGTACAAGTGCTATGACGCAATTTGCAAATACAGCCTTTAAAGTTACGTCTGCTTTTTACGAGATGGAAAAAAAGGCAGAGCGAGCAGCACAATCATCCTCTTTAATATCTGAAGCAAATCGCAAATATCAAAATCTTGTTATTAACTCACAAAACACACGTTACAAAACCGTTGATGAAGCTAGTAATGTTTACGATGATGCTGCTGGTAAAATTCAGTCGCTAACGCTCGCTGGAATAAAAGACCCTCGCGTAAAGACTACTGTTGCAGCTGAGCTATCAAACCTAAAGGAAACCAATAGGTTAAGCTTTTTAAAAACTCAAAGAACAAATATATATGATTACAATACAGCGGTTTTATTAGAACGAGCTGACGACTTAAAAAAGCAAATAGCTACTGGTACAAAATCACAGGTCAATTCTGCAACAAATCAATTATTTGAAAACTTTGATAACTCTGGGGTTGGTCTTTATGAACATATGAGCCAGCTAGGTTATATCAAAGATGTGGATGCAGTTAAGTACAATATTTCTGCGGCCGGCGACATTGATGAAATAACAGTGAATCAAGAGTTAAATGCTGCTGCACAATCAGGCCGTTCAGCTGACGCTGATCTTGTTTTGCAAAAGCTGCTTGATCCAAGCCAGTTTTCTGACCTTCAGCCAGAAACAAGAAATGCGCTTACCTCAAAAGCTAATGCTTTGTCAGAGCGGTTATTTAGTAGATTTGTTACGCAGAATGAAAATAAAGAACGTGATGACGCTAAAGTTTTAGATAAAAAACAAAAGAAAAATGCAGCCAATTTATTTAAAAGGTTCCGTTTGGCTGACAGTGAAAATGCAACAGATAACGACCAGCAACAACGCCCAACAGAAGTCGATATTTTAGAGGCTGAGGCTGCTGGTGATATTACACCAAAATCAGCTGAAGTGATGGTAAAGCTTGCGCGTGGTGGTGATGCGCCAATTGACGATGTTGAAATTGTTGTCGGGATACATAAACAAATCCACAATGCCGAAACGGAGCAAGAAATTGATAACATTGTAGCTAATGCAATGGATATGATGGGGCCTAATGGGCAAATTACACAGACTTCGTTGGAGAAAATTATATCAAATGCGGATAGGGCNAAGTCGCAAACACCAGCACATAAAGAACGTGTGGAGTATAAAAAGCGACTTGCAAAAGTAATTGGTGCAGATGCTGAATATAATTTTGAAGCAGACCAAGATATTTACGAACGCAGAGCCGAAGCTGAAATAAGATATTTTGAGTTAACTAATGATGAAGATAATCCGCTCTCAGGTGCAGACGCATATCGTTCTGTCAAAGAAATGTATTTTCGCGCAGTTGACTCAGAGTTAAATTTTCTAGCACCTCACGGGCTTATTCGTGACGCAGTAGGCAAGGCAGCAAAAGACTGGTTACCCGAGGACATTATTGTTGCAAAGCAAGCCGTAACCAACAGTAATCTTTCACAAACCCAAAAAACTTTTCAATTTGAAACAATAGAGCTTTTAAAAAGAAAAGCAGTTGCTAAAGCGGCTCAAATGAAATTAGAGGCCGAAGAAGAGGCCGCTCTTCAAAACCAGCAAAACAACTCTTCTTTTTGGAGTAATTGGTTTGGCTCAGGTAATTCAACAACTCAAGGTACAGATTAATGGATCAAGTCGAGAGCTTTGCACTACGTAGATTAGAAACCCGGATGGGGACGGGCCCATATGCTGCGTCAATAAATGAAGCTAGTGAAATTGATTTAGACGTTGGTGCTATTATTAATGACGATATGCCGATTCCAAACACGGCAACCGATCTTAATGATGATGAGCTTATAAATGATGAAGCGTGGATGAGGGCTAGCCAAACCCTGTATGAGCATATTGAAGCTGACAGAAAGCCAGAAATGGTTGCAGGGACACGGATGGCGCAACCGCGAGATAATAACGCTGAGCCTATGACCGCTAGTCAAGCACGACTTGCGGCAATACGTGGCGGTTATATGCGAGGGCGCACTCCAATGGCACACCGTGCGCCTACTACACCTCAAGAGTACGGCGCATGGGGTTTAGAGTTTGTTGGTCAGTTAAATCACAACATCACGCATTTTGGATTCAACAGTATGAAAATGCGTGATGCTGATGCCAATGCAAAATTTGCTCTGTACCATTTAGTTAAGGACTATGAGCGGCTCCCTGATTTTAGTTGGAGCGGTACAAAAAGATTTTTCAAAGGGGTAACGTCAGATCCAACAACTTATGTTGGCCTTGGAACTTTGGGAATAGGTGCTGTTGGCCGGGCTGGTTTCGCGCAGTCAATGAAGTCATCAGCCATGCAAATGATTAAAAAGGGGCTAAACCCAAAAGCATTAGCGATTTATGAAGGCGCGGGGTACATGGCAGCTGATGACGCAATGCGTCAAAATGTTGATATGAAAGCCGGGGTTCAAGGTGAGTTTGATCTTGTCCAAAACATAGGGCAAGCTGCGCTTGGTGCCACCGCTGTAGGCGGTCTGGTTGGTGCGGGTGAACTTGCCAAAGTTGTTGGCCCCGAGATCGCCGCTGGTGCAAGAAATGTAATTGATAGCTTGGGCCAAGCAGCTGATGCCAGAATAGCTGATCGTGCGGCTGATACTAGTGTAACTCTAAATGCCGGCGTTGATCCAACGCCAGCAATCGATGCGGCTTTGTCTGCTGCTGGCAGCACAGTGCGGAAAGTAAAACTATCAAAAGCTGAAAAAGAAATATTTGCAAGAGATGCTAAAGATAAAAACAGTTTACGCATTGCAGTTAGCGAAGCTGAAAGAATAAAAAATGAATACCCAACAGAGCAAGGTTGGCTGCCAATAAACGTCCAAACAAATACTGACAAGCCAACATTTAAAATAAAAAAGAACGGATCGGTTGAAGTTCGTTGGCAACTGCCGGCATACGCATTTCACTTACCTCCGGGCGAAAAATTAAAAGGGCCTAAACGTAAAGCACAGATAGCAGAACACAAACAAAACCTTGTAGACACAACCGTAAGTGATGTTTCTGAAATCGTTGATCGTGCCCGGCAGGGCGACAGTGCTGCAATAGAAATTATAAATCAGGCAAACTGGTATAGGTCTATGAGAACTAGACTTAGGAAAGAGTTTGGTGGGTTAGCTGACGTTTTTGCTGATGTTATTGGTACGACATCAGCGCAAACAAATGTTCAGCAAAATTACGAAAATGCACTGACTGTTTT
>JGI24006J15134_10000496_pt1 | contig 24493 bp, 19 predicted proteins | sample LinPmetageLP53_FD_15134 | JGI IMG/M metagenome (IMG submission 15134)
AGAGATATGACTATTGTAGATATTGAGTATGATAGTAATAAATATCTTAATATTTATCAGGCAAAGTCAAGAAACTCTCCTGCTATGAGAAGATATGATATTTTTACTACTCTTAACACGATAAAAGTAGATAAAGGTTTTAATTCACCACAGAATATCGCCTCAAAAATTACAGAACAGTTGCAGAGTAATCAAGAACCAGTAAAACATTATGTAGGTGACCCAGGCTCAAATCCAAATATTAAAAGAGTTATTACAGAGACAACCGATACATTAACCTATAAAGCGATAAATTGTGCTTGTATAAATACATTTGGTATAGCACAATACGAGGCGTTTTTAGACGCAAGTGATACTACTGTGACGCAGAAAGTAAAAGACGCAATATTATATGAGCAATCATATCAGTATATAGGTTGTAAGAGACCTGAACTAACTATCCAAGGGAGAGCCTGTGCCGAGCAGGTAGAGACGTATGTGAGTGCAGGTAGTGAAATTGATACAAGATATTTGGGTCAATATTCTACAGTACAGAACTCTCTAAATACAGGAAACGCTTTAACTGAACCTATCATAACCTCTTGGGAATATACTACGGCTAATTTGGAATTATTGAGAAACCTATTCATAGCACAGGGAAAGTATCCTGAATTATTTACAGGAATGCCTGACGATTATAAGACGTATGGTGACGGAAATGGTAATACATTAACCAGGGATACAGATAATCTTGCGTTTTTACATACTAACCAACAGACTATCACCAAAAAATTAACAATAGGTGGTGCTGATTACTACCAAGACGTATTAGGTGACGACGGATATAATAATCAAAATATAGATAATGAAACCCCTGTGGATTTATATTCGTTGCCTTTCTTTTTTTACTGTGATAGGAGTAAGATAAATCAATTTGATACAGGACAATCTACCGACTTTTTATGTTATGGATTCGCAACTTNCTCNGATAAACAAACAGACGGTAAAAGATATATAGTGATACACCCTGAATTATCAGGAGGTAGTTTGTCTTGGATTTCAGGGAGTGACCCTTGGAATGCTGGGACACAGATATTGGGTTGGGACTGTCACTTCACCGCATATAGCTCCCAATTTATTATGTTGTGGAATGGTTACTTACAGTATGACTATGACGGAGAACTCGCAGGAGTAAATGGTATTGCGAGTAGTCACGTCACTAATAGTGGGACGAGACAATATCAAGCAGGTTCTCCTGTGAAGACTACTCATTTTAGAGGACAGCCTTGTTTTCTCTCCACAAGTGCTATGTTAAGTAAAATGTATGTAGGTGCTTCTAATAGTGCTTTATCCTTCTTAACCAACGGTCATTTTAGTTGGTCTTATCTCCACGAACCCGAGAGAAAGGGACAACTATATAACGCAGGAAGCACCACAACAAATCCAATATCTACAACTGCACAGACAGAGGTATATAAAATTAATAAGGTATTAAATAAATGGACGTGGGCTCCTGACTATACACCTTATGATATATTAGGTTTATGGGAGTTTGGGTCAAAAGCAGACCCCAGCGGACACCCTCCAAAAGACAGCGAGTTTTTAACACCTTATTTTTGGACTGCTAATCCAAGAGGAAGTGACGCAACTAAAAGTGAATGGCTCCCCAATACAGAATCACAATCATTTTTAAATCCACGTCTTACCGAATTCACACTAACCGATAGTATGGGTGGTGTATTTTTTAATTTAGGTGACGCTTATACAGAGGATTTATGGGGAGAGAGTTTATTAGGTATTTTAGGATTTTCATATGAGCAATATAATCCTGTTATCGTAGATACAACAAACAATCTCCAATCACGTCTCACATTTAAAAATATTTATAATCAAGATAGGTGGGTTACTACAAATAGTGACGTAGTCGCAACAGAGGTTATTAATTACGTAATGAATAGATACAACGCTACACAATTTACCTCACAAATACCTACGAGTAAATGGTTGCCTGCTAATGCAGGATATGGGGTTGGGACTTGGGGATACCAAATCCCAGCAGGAGCCCAACAATTTACACCAAATATTGTAGAAACCACACAGAGTATAGAAGCAGTAGCAGAGGATCTACCAAAAAAAATGTTACAGTCTTACTACACAATACGTAGTGATATAATAATTGATAATAAATATTTTGGTGGTAATGATACATATAGTAGAGGTAGAGGTGGTGGTATATCTCTCCCTGTAATCGCCGTAGTCAATAAGGAAACTACTGGGGACGGAGATTTTTATTTCTCCTCTGGTAGTGATATGGTATTTACAGTAACAAAACCAATAAATATTAATAATATCACAACCTCAATACACGAACCCGACGGAAAACTCGCACAAGTTGGAGACAATTGCTGTGTAATTTATAAGATACAAAAACAAAAAAAATTAGATACTAATGTTATTGAGGAAATAATGGAGAATATAAAAAAGAAATAGTGGAGAGGTTACGGTCTCACCTGCTCTCGAGCTCGGAACTATTTTATCGTGGTGTTTTTTAATTATGAGGGGTATATGAGGAAAAATACCCAAAAACAGCCAATTTTTGATTATATCCATTTGTTGCAAGAAAACTTAAAACATTTTTTTATATTATATCTTGATTTTAAAGATTATACCCATTTGTGATTTTTAATAGTAAATAATACTCAAATGGATATAATGAGATTTTTGTTTTAAGATTTACTGATTTAAAAACTGCGGAAAAATTAAATTATCGCCATAAGTAAAACGTAAATCATAATTTTAGATTAAATAATTATCCTTTTACCAAGAGGGTTTAATATATTTGGTGCGTTTTAATTCTCAAAAAAATAAATATTTAAGTATATAAAACAAATGTCCGCTCCGAATACCTCCGCCCCCAAACTTTCTGATTTTAATGAATCCAACAAATTATCTACTTCTAAACATAGAATGTGGAAATCCTTTTTACTTGGTCACAACTCCAAGCTCCCTGCAAAAGACGGAGAATGGAATATAGTAAATAGATACAAATGGAAACTCCGCTCCTTTGAGTTTATCCGTGAAAAGAATATCAACAAGACTGGTATTAACTTTGGAATACCCTGTGGTCTTGTAAATAAATGTTTTGTGTTAGATATGGATTTATACAAACTCAAAGGTGATAGTGAGTTTATTAAGCGTTTTGGTGAGGATTATGTAGAGTATTTTAACACACTAACTATCAAAACTGGTAGTGGTGGAGAACACCTATATTTTAATTATGATAATGATATTAAGACTACAACCTGTAAATTACACGAAATAGATATAAGGTCTAATGGCTCATACGCTGTTGCCCCTGGCTCGTGTATTTGGTCTCCTCAACAAATCAAAGAATATAAAGTAATTAGAGATACTCCTATGATTACCGTGCCTACTGAATTAAAAGATTGGATATTGTCTAATCTATACAGACATTCACGTAAAGTAACAGATAAAGTTATTAAAGATAAAAATGGTGAGATATTAAATCCAGTATGCAAAAGTCAATTATCATACCAGAACGAGGTAGATTTATCTGCTTATACATACACTTTTAGTGATACAATCCTCCGCAAGATTTTTGATACATTAGATAAATGTTTCTACGAGGATTACGACGACTTCTTAATTATAGCAACTTGTTTAAAGACCCTTAACAAGAGAGAATATTTTGACGAAATATGTAATACTAAATTAGATAAAAAACACCTTAAATCCAGTAGCTCCTGGGGTATTCACAGCGAGGATATGTGGGATAGTTGTGAATATAAAAACGTTAATACATTACCTTTTATCTTACGTGAAAGCGATTTTATGGAGGAAACAATTGACCCTGCAATCATTAAAGCGAATGAAAAATACAATACACAGGAGGAATACACCAAGGCAAGGAGTGAATATTATAAATCCATTATGGACTTTAAAGACGTAGATACTTCATACAGTCACGATAATTGGTTAAAGAAAGTTAAACCAGGATTGTATGAAATGGTTAAGGATTGTATTTTATATAATGATACTATGACGAAGGCGATAAAAGATTTTTTGGGTTACTATATGTATAAACCTACTAATAATCACACCACCAAGCCCGATACAATTATTTCAGGGCAGAGGTATTTAGACGGTGATACACCAGGCTCTTTTATCCAACGATTTCAGGGAGACGAATATGGTGACTTACAGTATAAATTGGTAATTGTTAGAAGTGATACAGGCACAGGTAAGACCACAGCAGTTAAAAATTATTTTAAATTACACCCTGATAAATGTTTCGTTTCTATTGTTTCACGATTATCCTTGGGTAAGGAACAGACCGCAGTATTTAAAAAAGCGGATATAGAGTGTAACTGGTTTAGAGACGAAGTCCAGGACTTATGGCGTATGGAGGGTGAAAATATTGTAATCCAAGTTGATAGTCTCAACAAATTAGCCTCTTGGTGTGAGGATAGTTGGAATGCATATACCATTTACCTTGACGAGTTTAACTCCTTAATTGAGTATTTTATTGATTGCCCTAACCTTGACGATAAACGTATTACAGTAAAGCGTATGTTGGAGAGGATTATAATTGGAGCGGAACAGGTTATAATGACCGACGCACACATTAGCGATACTTCACTTTTATTTTTAAAACAATTGGGTATAGGAGCACCACAGATATACGTAGAGAACGATTACAAGCATAACGGTAAAAATGGTGGTATTAAAACCAGAGAGGTTTATTGTGACGAAGATTTAATCTTGGGATTAAACCAAATGATACAAGAAGATTTACCTTTTATGATATGTTGTGATAGTAAAAATGTATGTGACGTTTTACACCACGAGCTGGGGAGAAATCCTGATATTGGTATATTTACAAGCGAGACTATGGAGGATATTGACCTTGACGCTTGGAAATGGGTTATTTTCTCTCCAAAGATTGTTTATGGTTTAGATAGTGTTATGGAGAGACCTGTATATTGTGTTATGAAGGAGCACACTATCTCTCCACTTGCTATGATACAGCAGGCGAATAGGTGTCGCAATATTACAGAGTTAGTGTATTACTTTGGTAGAAAATCACACGGTTTATACAAATATGAAAATAAAGAGGAGGTATTGGATATGTTAAATAATGTAGAGAATAACGCAGACGCTACTGCTCTTGCAAGTGCCGAGTTATTATGTGGTGAAGAGGAAACCAAAAAATACAAGGAGCTACTGGCTCACCATATGTATATTATGGATTGTTTTAATACTAACAAGTTCGGTCACTTCTTAAACCTCTTACGAGGTCAGGGATTTAATGTTGATATACACAGAGAAACCACGAGCAACACATTACAACAAAAATCCAAAGAAGTAAAGAAATACAAGCAGGACGCATTAAAGGAAATGTTTAAAGACGAAGAACCCAAGATAAAGGAATGGAGAGACGGTAAGTTTATGGAGATAAGAGGCTGGTTACAGGAAGAAAAGCAATCATTAGATAAATCCCTGGAAGACTATATGGAGTGTGAGGAAATTGAGGAGAAACGTAAAAACAATACTCTCCATAACTCACAGAAAGAACAACTATCTAACTACAACCAAGAAATAGAAGAAGTTGCGGAATTATTATCTCTCTATGGGTCAGGTGAAAAAGGTGACCTGTGGCTCGCAAAAAACAAAGACGAACTCATAGACAATTCTGTATATCCTAAATACATACAGAACAATATAAAACTCCTTAACATACAACCTGATAAGGTAGGAGATTATGAAAAAATACTAATTGATAATCACCAAATCACTAACCATTTCAGGATAGTTAAGTTTTTCTTTAAGGAGGAGAGTGATACACTTAAAAAATTAGAAGAGAAAAAAGACTACAACTGCAAGAAGGGAGCCAGTAGTGATTTTAAGATATTATATCTCAAAAAGGTTTTAAAAACCCTTGGTATAGAAGGTTACTCCCTTACTCCTGATTGTAGTGCTATGAACCAGGATAAAAGTGATAAATTATTAGACGAATACCGTGTAGTATTCACAGATAGAAATAAAAAGAAAAAAATATCCTTTGAGGAGGAGAAGGGAGCCCAACAGCTCATAGTTAAAATGTATAAAAATATCTTTGGTGCTGATATTATCAAGGGCAAAAAATCCACTAAAACCACAGACGAAGGTGTTAAATCGGTTACAACGTATAATCTAAATATGGATAAGATAGTCCAAAGTCAGGAGATATATACGGAAAGTAATAAAGCGTTTATGGATTGTGGCGTAATACAAAAATCAAAATTATATTCTAAAATACAGTATTAAAGGTTATGATATGTATTTGTTGTTATGTTAAATATATTTGTTATTGTTGTTATTGTCGTGCAGTAAGACCTAAAAAGAAAAAGGTTAAGTTTAAAAAAACCTACACTCAAAGAAATTATAATCCTTAATTTTTTAATCATTTTTTAATCTAATTTTTACACTATTTTTTTACAAGATACTTACGTCTCACCTGCTCTCGAGCTCGGAACTATTTTATCGTGTAAAAAATAAATTATGAGGTATATACTCATAAAATTAATCTAATTTTATAAAAACTTAAAACAATTTTATATATTATCTTGTGATTATATCTATTTGGGTATTTTTCACTATTATAAATCACAAATGGGTATAATGAGATTTTTGTTTTAATATTTACCCATATCCTTTTTTGTCACCTTACCCAGTTTGCCTCTGGAAGCACGCACTTTTTTACGTCTCTTATCCTGCTCTGCTACAACCTGTGCGTCGCTCATACCAGTCTTATCAAAATCAAAAATGCTCTGCCACCTCTTACCTTTCTCGTTTCTAAACTTGGGCTTTGCCGTCTGCACCTTCTTCTGTATGATACTATCCTGTATTGGGTCTTTTGATAGTATAGTTGATTCGCCACCTGCTGTCGTTTCACTTTCTTCTACCAAACTCATATTTTTTATAATTTAACTTATAAAAAAAATATATTCTATAAATTATAAAAATAATGAGTTTAGTAATTTTGAGTAATCAGTTAGAAGTTAGTGAGGAGAATACAGCGAGTGAATGGGAGAAACCTTACTCTTTTCATAACGCATTAAAAGAGACGTTACGTATCCCTCCTAATAGTGAGGTTGCGTTACAGAGTATCAAGGTAAATAAAAATACAGATAGTATTACTCTTAACGGCAACCAGGTATTTTATCAAACATACGGAGACGATTTACAAGATAAAACAAATGATAGAACTATGACTGATACTACACAAATCCCTATAATGTGTCCTATTGACCCTGCGAGTAATTTTGCGGAGGACGTATCCCATACTGCTTTCGCAGAGAGAGTAGGAGTTGCTATGAACCGTGGAATACCTCACCCTGATTTCTTTGGAGAACAGGAATGCACTATAAAACTGGATAGTAATAATGATTATGACGGTTTTAATTTATCGTATGAGGGTAGAGGTGATATGGGTGGAACGAGCTACATACCAGGTGTAGATAAATGGAAAAAAAGATATACTGATAGTGACGATAGTAGTGACGGCTCACTTGTTATGAGCGTATCAGGTAATAACATAAGAGCAACGAGTAGAAATGGTGATAGAGGCATACAGTCATTAGAAGCACTTATGATAGCAGAAGACGTGCCTATCTCTCATTATAGCGGTGAGGTAAGGTTTGATTTAGACGGTTTATTTAAGTATGGTGGGTCTTCTAATGAGATTGAGACCGACGTTGCTATGGGATTATCAAGAACAAATAAAGGGATAACTCTTGGTGACCCAAGTTATTTTGACGATACTGGTGACAGTTTGCCTACTGCCGACGGTATTGGTAATTTACAATTTATGGATTACGTCATACGTATAGAGAAGGGAAAAACTGACGCAGGACATAGATTGTGGGTTGGACAGAGTGCTTTTAGTCCTAATGCCGAAGGACCAGAACAAGAACCAATATATGAAATGAGAGAGATTGAGTATTGGGGTTGGGCTACAACTGGTGGTAAAAAACCAGAGGCTCCGTTTCAGACAGAGAGATATAATTTCACGACTAATACTTCTAAAATAAATCAATTTAAAATACAGATAGAAGGTGAGAGAGTTAATTTTTGGTATCATACGGGGACAAAGGATACAAGCACCGCAGGAGCTGGGGACAGCAATAATGGTGGCTCACTTGGGACGTGGTTACTTTTATGTAGCACAGCACAGACGACAGGGACTGAATGGGCGACATTAAATGATAGTAGTGACGTGAATAACCAAAAGAGTTACAGACAGCACGTCCCTAAACCTATCTCTACTGCAACTTACAATATGTATCCTCTTATGTATCTTAACGCACAGGCGGATAATGGAGCAGGTGGTAAGTTTTACTTTGAGTGTAGTAAATATGGTGGTAGAAATATCACAGACGGTGTTAAGATAAATAGTGCGTCAAGTGATTACGTCCAACGTATGAGAGAGTTAGGTAATGAGGAAACAATAGAACAGTTAGAGAGTAGATATATGTTTATTATGGGAGGTGGTGAGATAGTCCCAAGAGATAAGTTTTATACAGAGGCTCATACTCACGCTAAAAATAAACTTTCTACCTTTTCATATAATGTAATGCTTGGAGAACTCACACCATACAAACCTACGGTAGGAGCTAATGCTCGTGAGTTGTTAGGATTTTCACAGGATTTATTGACTGTATCTTCTCCTGTGCCTTCTATTGTTGGTAATGTTTTCACTTATGGTAGTGACGTAAAACCACAGTTGGACTCACAAACCAATTTATTTGTAAGATTAAATAATTTCTCACAGAGGTCTTTTAATGCTGGTATAGGGAGACCAAGTAAAATAATTTATACTTTACCACGGTTTGATATGAGTGGTAGAGAGGTTGGTTCAGGTTTATATTACGAGCCTGGGGAAAGAGTATATCTCAACCTCGCCAATACAGAGGAGTTATATATAAATGAGTTTGATATTTCTATCGTAGATAGTAGAGAGAGACTTGCAAGAGTTTTAAATGGGACTACTGTGATTGGTCTTCATTTTAGACCGAGTAGCACGATACAATCCCGAACTTAATTCTAAAAAAATGTATTAAATATTAAATAATGAGTATATACCTCATAATTAAAAAACACCACGATAAAATAGTCCCGAGCTCGAGAGCAGGTGAGACGTAATCCTCTCCATAAATAAATATCCTTTTTCTACACTTATTTTTAATAAAAAAAATTATTCATATAAAATAATTATATTGATAATTGATAAAATACAAATGGAAACATTTACCCTCGCAGAACTGGGTGTATTTTTAGGAGTTGTAGGTGGTATAGTCACCAGTCTCCTACTCACAATACAAAAATCTAAATGTAAAAATATAAAATGTTGTTGCTTGCAATGTGAGAGAGACCCAACACTAAAAACCAATACCTCAAAGGAGCCCACGATTTCACCCTGAAAAAAATGGAAATCCTTTTTTTTAAAAATTATACAAATCAAAACAAAATAAGAGTAAATATATAAAAGAATATAATGGATTTAATGCCTACTATCAATATGAATGAAGTAACCCCTGATACAGAAGAAGTTGAGGAAGAATTACCGCCGTCACCTAAACAACAGATAAAACAAGAAGATATATTTAAAGATTTCGCACCTGATACTACTATGACTGAAACTCCTAAACAAGACAAAATCAAAGTAAAAAAGAAAAGACCTCCTATGAGTGAAGAACATAAAGAAAAGTTAAAACAAGCAAGGGAGAAAGCATTAGAAACAAGGAGACGTAATGCTCGTGAAAAGAAAGAATTAAAGGAATTACAGAAAATGAAAAAAAAGAATGAATTAGAACAATTGAGAGCAGAAGTAAATGGAGACAAAAAACCACCAAGAGTAAAAGAGGTTATAGAAGAAGTCCAAGAATATAAACCACCACCAACGCCAGCCCCGACACCAGCACCACAACCCCGAGGACAATATACAAAAGAGGATATATTAAAAGCACAACAAGAAGCAGTAATGAGTTACGAAAGAGCAAGACAATATAAAAAGAAAATAAAGAAAGAACAAGAAGAGAAAGAAGAAGCACACCGACTAAAAATGGCGACTGCAATAAGTCGTAATACACCACAACAGAGACACCAAGTAGATAATTATAAACCACGTTTAGGGGATAATGATTATTGGGATAATTGCTTTTGATTANNATTAAATATGTAAAAACAATTTAGAAATCTTAATATCATTATGAATAATCTTAAAACAAAAGTATCTATCATTTATTATAAGGATATATAAAAAACTTAAAACAATTTTTCTCACTATCTCTTTTTTCTATTATTAAGTGTAAATAAATACCCATTTGTAGCAATTCATAGTGAAAAATCCACAAATGGATATAATCTCAAAAATCTATGATATTTTTGTTTTAAGATTTCTCAAATAGATATAATTTCTAAATATATATATAAATGGTGCAGACATATAAACAGCAGTTTAATAAGAAATATAAACAACCTTTATCACAACCTAACTCATTAAAAGATATATCCAAATTAACAGGGTATGAATTAAAAGGAATAAAAATCATTTTTGAGAAAGGAAAAGGAGCTTATAAGAGCAATCCACAGAGCGTGAGACCACAAGTTAAATCACCCGAGCAGTGGGGATATGCTCGTGTGTATGCTTCTATAAATCCAAAATCAAAAGCATATAAGATAGATAAAATACATTTAAAAAAAAAGAAACCTAAAAAAAATATTAAATAGAATATAAATGAGCGTGAGCGTGGTGATAAGTCCAGCAAAAAATCCTAAAAAGAAATACACCGCTGTATTTAGTAAAGACGGTAAGAAGATAAAGACTACACATTTTGGGTCAGGTGGTATGAGTGATTTTACGATTCACGGAAAGATAAAGCGAGGAAACAGAGATATTTAGACCGTCATAAGAAAAGAGAAAACTGGGAAAGTTATATGACGGCAGGCAGTCTTTCACGTTACATATTGTGGAATAAGCCCACATTTAAAGGCTCATTACGAGATTTTAAAAAAAGATTTAATCTAAAATAAAATATATTTAATACTATAAATGGAGAAGTCAGCACCGAAAGTTTTAAAAGTTAATGATACACAACATAGCGATAAGTATAGAGANTTACACCCTTTTTTACCAAAACCTCAATTTTTGTGTCTCCTCATAGGGTCTGTGAGGTCAGGGAAAACTAACTACCTCGTTAATGCTTTAAGAAATGAAAAAGATTTTTATGGTGCGAATTTCTTTGACTACTATAAAATTATCTCTAACACTCTGTGTAACGATACAAAAGGAAAATATTTCACAGACGCATTTGACGACTGTGAAGACCATTACACAGACCGTATGATAAAAGACCTTGTAGCGTCACAGAAAAAATATGAGCGTGAAGATATGCCCTCGGTATTACTCGTATTAGACGATATATTATCACGTGATTTTAAAAAAACTAACGAGATAACCTATTTAGCGAGCAAATTTCGCCACTTTGAGTTGTCAATTTTTTTAAGCACCCAGTCCTTTCGTAGCGTCGGGAGTATCATAAGAAATAATGCAACCGATATACTCATATTTAAACAACAAAATAACAAGGAACTTGATAAGATAAAAGAAGAGTATGGAGAGCTATGCGGTTCAGAGGAGTTATTTATGAAATATTATCATTATGCTTTGGACGACCAACGTTACTCATTTTTATATATTGACGCACAAGATAATCCAGCGAGGTTTTACAGAAGGCACGAAATGTTAATAGGTATTGGAGATAAACCACAAGTGGATATATCAGTAAAAGATATCCCTGAACCATTTGAGAAAAAATAAAAAAATTACCTTTAAAAAAAAATATACTTCATAATATAAAAATGGACTTATACGGACAAGAGGAGGCGGTTAATCAGTTAAACTCTCGTAATGATTTCGTGCAGAATTATAATCAAGGAGTAGCAGATTTTAATAATAGAATTATGACTGAATACAAGGGACAGAAAGACAGCGAGGGACAGACAGACGGTCTCACATACGCAACTGACGTTTTAAATAATGTAATGAGTGGAGCAGGTATGAAGGGAGCCTTTGATAATCGTAAATACGAGCTAAACAGAGCAAAGAATATAGCGTCACGTCTCGCAAAAGATACAATTGAGGGAGTGAGTGCTATTGGTGAAGTTAAGGACATAGCAGGACAAAAACTTATCAATACAGTAAAAACCTCTCCTGCTGGTGGTTTATCAGGAGCATTTGGAGGGACAAAAACAGATACAGTATTTTTACCTGATAAAGGACAATTTCCAGCAGACAACCCTGATAGACCACCAGCAATCCCTACGGAGGGAGCAGGAGTTCCACCACCAATTCCTACGAGTGGAGCAGGTGTAGGGACTGAACCAACACGAGCACCTGATACTCCTACTGAACCAACACCAGCAACAGAACCACCAAAAGCAGGTATGGGAGTTGTTGTAAATGATACACCAGCAAAACCAGGAGAGCCACGAGTAGCAGGAGCAAATGCTTTAAAAACTGACGCAGAAGCAGAGGCTGACGGTGAGGGACACGGTATAGTCGCACACGCTTTAAATAAAGTTACAGGGATTGGTCTTGACGCTGGTGAGAATGTATCAAAGTTTGGAGGAGCAATTACAAGTGCTGGTATGGGTGGTGTATCTCTATATGGTGACATTAAAAATATGGTTGATAATCACGGTGACCCTTTTAAGAAAGACGCCTCTTGGGAGGACGACGTAAATAATGTAGGGTCAATAGTCCAGGGAGTAAGTGACGTTGTAGGTGTTATTCCAGGTTTAGAATGGGTTGCTGGTTTAGGTAATCTTGTAGGAGCAGGGACGAGTGCGATTGGTATGTTTGGTGACCACGATAAAAACGTCCAACACGATAAAAATGTAGAGGATATGAAAAATCAACTTAAAACACAAATGCAGGCTCCGTCAAGTGCGGGAGAGGTATTGACTACTGCTCCCTCACAAGTCCAGCAACAAGTCCAAAAATCAGTAGTCCAGGGCTCATATTAAATTATATCCATTTGTTTTAATCATTAGTAAATAATACACAAACAGGTATAAATCTGTGATAATTTTTAATTTTTTTATACTATTATTTTTATATAATTTAATATTATAAAAATGAGTAACGGTAATAGATATTTGGAGATTGCGTGTAGTAATAAGACGAGTGACGGTAAAATGAGTTTCCGTAAAGGTATAAGTGACCTTATTTTTGAGATACCCGAAATGAACTCAACTCTAATCCCTGGCTCTGTGAGAGTAGTTGGTAAATTAAAGGTTTATAAAAACGCTACTGGTGGTGGTAAGGTTGTAGATTTAGGTGACGATATTAATTTGGACGCACGCCTTGGAGTTTATGGTGCTTTCCAGTCTCTTACCACGAGAAGTATTCGTCACCAGCAGTCCATAGAGAACATTAGACATTATGCTCACTTCCTTAAATCATACCTACCTTTAAGCACGAGAACCGAGGATAATTTAGGTCACCTTGACGAGGTTGCCCTCACGCTTCCTAATTGGAGATTAAATAAAATTGCTAATGTAGTCCGTAAGAATGACGACAATACTGGTAATGATTTCTGTGTTGCTCTCCCCTGCGGTCTATTTTCTTCCTCGCAACATATTCCTCTTTCAGCGTCTATGCTTGCAGGATTGGAGGTAAGGCTCGCCCTTGCCCCCGACAGTCAGGTTTTATATGCTACTGACGGCACTATTGCTGATAGTGATTGTTACTACGAGTTTGAGGATTTAAAATTAGTTTGTGAGGTTAAAGATTATAGTGAAATGGAGATACAGCAGTTAATGAAACAGAGCGAGGGTGTATTTACTTACAATTCTATCTCCTCTTACTACGATACTATTAATTCGTCAAGTGCTTCTGTTGTATTTAACCTGGGTTTATCAAAGGTTAGGAGTGCGTTTGCTACATTTATCCCCTCAACATTCCTAAACAATTTAAATGAAAATGGTTACGCCTCTCTATTACCTACGAATAAGGACGGCACTATCGCCTCCGTCCGTAAGGTTTTTTGGACGAAGGGGGGCTCACTTTACCCAAAACACTATGAACTAAATAACGTCATACGTGCCTCTCCAAAGAGTATGGTTTGTGACCCAGTAATCAATCGTGATTATGTAAGTGCTGTGCTTCCTTGGGCGACTAACCGAGCCACTATGATTTCTCCTTGGACTAATAATAGGTCTTGGATTGCTGATAGCACGAGTGCAACTCAAACTAAATACACACAAGTCGCAGACGGAGGAGTAGTTTGGGGATTAGGAGTAAATTATGATACTCTTGGAGGACCAGGGACGGATTTTACTTCCCAGCAATTCGGTATGAACTTGGATTTAGATTTAACGAGTGATAATCCTATATCTACATTTGTATTTGTTAATAGTGAGCAATCTGTATTTTTTAACCAAAATGGGATACAGTTAAAACAATAATGAGTATATACCTCATAATTTATTTTTTACAAGATAAAATAGGTTTGGAGCTCGAGAGCGTATGAGACGTAATCCTCTCCATAAATAAAATCCTTTTTTTCTACACTTTTTTTTGATATATTTTAATTTTTATTGATTTAAAAAATAATATATTTAATATTATAAAAATGAGTGCTCCTGCCGATATGCCTGATACGAGACCAACAAGAGATAATCAACCAGCAGAAGTCCAACTGGTTAATTTTGAGACTACAACTAATGAAGAAATAGAAAGTGACGTGTTACTCCCTGTGGTCTTCTCCTCTGATAATTTGTTCGCCAGATTTGAGTTAGAACCGAAGGGCTTCCTTTCACCTGATTCCTCTATTTCTATTGGTGTAAAACCTAATAGTGCAGTGGAGCGTGCCTTCTTTCCCAAGGGAGTTGGTATATATTCTCTTATTAAGAGAGCGGTTTTAAAAACTTCTTCGGGGAGAGTAATTAATGATACAGACGAAGTAGCACACCAGCTCGCTATGACTTCTATGTATTCCTCTCTACAAGGTAATAAAAATAGAGAACAGTTTTCTACTGGTCGTGGTTTATGTTATGAGTTTAATTATCCCGACGGTGGTTTTACAAGTTCGGAGAGTTACGGTTTATCTAATGGTAAAGAATATGACGGCACTACTGGACTCACGTGTAATAATTTTGAGGTTGTTTCCAAATCAAGACCTGATTTATACCCTACCTTCCAGATAAATCTTCACGAGCTATTCCCCTTTTTAAGAGCAGGACAACGTATTCCTCTGTATATGCTTGGTAATGATAGATTACAAATTGAGTTATTTTTTAACCCAGTCACCGACGCTCGTATGAGTGTCTCCAAAGCAGACCAAACTGGTTCGGGAGCAAGAGAGTTTTTAATTGACCAGAACTCCGTGCAAATGATAGCAGACCACATTTATATCCCAGGAGGTATGGAGGATTGGGCGGAGAAACATAAGGAGATACAGTATGGATTTACTCAAATGGTTTCGTCACGTCACGTCATAAATACTACGACTGCTGTATCTAATAAGAGAAATGTAGGAGGTGCTGGACGTCTTGTTAAGAGAGTATTTACTGGTGTATCGTGTGATATACAAAAGCAGTCGGCAGACAGCCCCCCTGTGCTTACACCAATCGTGGGAGCAGACCAACTCCTTAATAAATATGAGGCAGTTGGTAATTTAAGAGACGAAGATAAACACGGTAAAATCACCACAAATGTATTTATGAATGAGCACAAACTATTCCCACAGGACGTTACTAATATGGCGAGACATTATCACAATTTAAGAGACGCTACTGGTCGTATNATTTACACTACTCGTGGCGTTTATTGTGACGAAGGTGGTATATCTACTGATACAGTCCAACAGGGTCTCATAGCCCCCAAGGGTGTTGCTTCTCTTCATTATGAAGGTAGAGGACAGAGTGATAATCTTGCAGGTAAGCAGAACTTTTTAGGATTTAGATTAAACCAGGGTGAGCGTGTAGGCACGAAGGGTATAGAACTCACAGCGGATTTTGAGAACCTACGACACACCGCAGGAGAAATTGCGACATTCACCCAGTATAGTATGATAGAAGTAATTAAGAGTGCTGTATTAATTAACGGTCAGTTAGAGGTTGTGTATGACTGATTAACACGATAAATTAAATTATTTTTCTAAAAAACTTTAAACAAAATATTATATCCATTTGTGATTTATAATAGTGAATAATACTCAAATGGGTATAATGAGATTTTATGTTTTAAGATTTTAATTAATCCATAATTATTTTCTAATCTATATATATAAATGAGTGAAAAAGATAAAGAAGCGATTATGAAAGCAAGACCCAATTTAAAACCCAATACAATTAAAATGTATTTATTTAATTTAAACAAGTTAAAAAAGACCTTTGATAAAGAGGATTTAAAGTTTTTAAGTGACGTTGAGAACGTGCAAGATAAGATAAAACATTTACATTTTACAACACAGAGAAACTTTTATAATGCGATTATAGTGTATTTGAGAGCTACTGACCCTGATAATAAAGATATTGATACATATGATAAAATTAGAAATCAACTCAACGAGCAATATAAAACAGAGAATGAAAAAGGCACTATCTCTACAAAACAGAGTGATAATTTTGTAGATATAAACGTATTAAGAGGTATGTTAAGTAAAATGGAAAAAGAAATAAAAGACCAAAAATTAAAGAAAAAAACAACATTATCACCAAAAGAAAAGACGCTATTACAAGTATTTACAATTTATTCTATCCTATTAAAAATCCCTTTAAGAAACGACCTCGCTGGTATGTCTGTAATCTCAAAAACACAGTATAATAAATTAACACAAAAAGAAAAAGAAGACGGCAACTATCTTGTAAATTATAAAAATAAATTAGAGTTCGTATTAAACGAATATAAAACGAGTAAGAAGTATAATGAGAAAATTATAAGTATTGATAAGGATTTGGAGAAGATTATAAGAATGTATTTAAGAAAGAATGAAGGCTCTGTATTATTTACAAGTAGCACAGGAAAACCTTATACTCGCAACGCCCTCTCGCAATTGCTCCTGAAAACGTCACAGAAATATTTAGGAAAGAATATCTCAACTACTATGATAAGGAAAATAGTGCTCTCCGACCTCTTTGCAGACAATAAGAAAAAGCAACAGGAAATGGCGGAAATCACAGGTCATAGCGTCTCCACTATGAACAACGTGTATGTAAAAGAAAAAGCAGAAGAATAAAAACAGCGGAAAAATTAAGTGCGTTTAAGATAAAATTATTTTCTATTTTAAGTATATATAAATATGGGTTGGGATTTAAAAACAGATTTGACTTTTGGTAGAAAAAATGAGCGTTTAGTAATTTCTTATCTTAACTCACAGGAGGGATTTGAGAGTGAATGGTATGTGCCTTATCGTAATCAATATAATCAGGTTGATTTTAGCTCGTGGAAGGTTATAGGGGAGTTAAAGAGTAGGAAAAACTCCTCAACAAAATATCCTGATACTATGTTTGGTGAGAATAAAATGAAATATCTTAAAGATAAAAATATGAAAGGTGAAAACCGTATATTTAGATTTTACTTTTTATTTACAGACGGTTTGTTCTCCTGGGAGTTTGACCCCAATAAAAATCAATTAGATACGGAATATACTATAAGAGACCAATACCACAAGGAGAAACATATATACGAGAAATATTGCTTTGTTAAACCACAATATCTTACAAAGGTCACAGATACATTTAATTCATTCACCTTTGAGAATGCAGAGAATACTAAACATTTACTTTAATCAAAGGTTACAGTTATAGGACCTTGTTTAATAACTAATATATTTAATTGCGTTTGTTTTAATGACCTCTTTAAATCCAGCTCACTTTGGATTATCTTACTTACAATTGGTTTTACTAATTTCTTTATACAAGGATTTTTATTGTATAAATAAATTACCTTTCTCACACTTGGTATATCTCCATACTTGGAGACTTCATTTATCATATCCTCTACCTCTTTATCATTTGTAAAATCTGTGCCGATTATACTGTAACTATTTAAACAAAATTGTTTTATCCTCTTACAATCGTGTATAACTTTCTTTTTTTCTTTTACCGATAATATCTTGCGTGGGTTAGTATCTGTTAAATACTTAATAAACTCTTTTTTATCTTGTATTAAATATTTATTTTTAGGCTCAATCTTATATAACTCACCTGATACTGCTTCTTGTAATGCAGTAACTAAATGTGATTTTGTTGGATTACTTAAATATATAGGAATCTTAAATGTATCAATAATATCACTTAAATCTTTCTTGCTGTGCGTTTTGGAAATCAATATCATTATTTTTATAATATTAGATTAGAAAAAAAAATAAAGTATATACCATAAATTATGCTCTCATTAAATGAATTAAGGAGACTGGTTAAAAAACATAACCAGTTAATGTCTATAATCATACCACCTAAAACAAACCGTGACGCTCTTATAAAACTTATAGAAAAAAATGGATTTACAATTGACCACGATAAAAAGAAGATTATACCAAAGATACAAATGAAAAGAAAACCAACAGTCCCCTTACCACCAGCTCCCCCAAAGAAAACAGAAGCAGAGAAGAAAGTAGCGAAGGCGAAAAAGGTAGAGAGAGATAGTAAGAGAGATAAGGTAGGATATGATAATGAATTAAAGAAGAGAGTGGAAGCAGTAAAAAAAGCACGTGCTTCTAAACCTCCTATGAAAAAAGAAAATGAAGTAAGACCAAAACAAAACGTAGGGAGACCAAGAGTAAATCCTAATAAAATAAAGGTAATATCAAAACCTGTGCCGAAGGGGTCACATAGAATGCCTGACGGAAGTATAATGAAAGATAAGGATATGCCGAAGAAGAAGCCCACGCCTCCTGTGAAATCAAAACCTTTCGTATTTATTAAGAGTGGTGAGACTTCTTACGATATACCTGCAAGTAACAAAAAAACTAAATCTATTACTGAACTTAAACAGGCATATAATAAATTAGGTATAGAGGTTTTTACTTGGACGACCGAAGCAGATAAATACAGGAAGTATGAAGTTTTAAAAAAATCAGGACGTAAGGAGGTCGTTGGTAAAATACCCTATATAGACCCTCTATCTCAAATAGGCTCTGACCCTCGTGGTGGTAGTTATGGTGGTGCAAAACCAAAACCAAAACCTGTGAAACCAGGGTCAAAGGGTGTGAAGGTATGGACTGGGTCAGGAACCTTACCTAATGGAACAACTACAAAGAATAACGTTTTATTTGAGAGTAGGTGGAGACCTTTGGGTTACAAGATTGCTAATTTAAAACCAAGTAAGAAGAAACCAGAAGCTCCCCCGAAGGTTGAGGAATTAACAGATAAACAAATTATATCATTAATGAAAGGTATTGATAATGGTAAGATTACCAAAGATAAGGTTATTAAATATGAAGAAAATAAAATGGATATTAAAGAGGTTATAAGTAATAATGATATACCAGGTTTAGAACAGAATGTGGATATATACGATAGGAAGATTGCAAGGTTTATGTTAAGACAAATGAAGCGACCGTCAAGTGCAAAAGTAATACAAGAAGCAAGCGACGAAAATGACGGCTCTGTATTTATTGATTATTATAATAAATTATTTAAGGAATGGAAAAAGCAATCGTAAAAAAAGGTAATTAATTTATGGAGAGGATATGGTGTCACCTGCTCTCGAGCTCGGAACTATTTTATCGTGTAAATATAAAATTATGAGTATATACCTCATAAATTGTTTATTAATCCATTATTTTACATATAATATGAGTATTTTAAGGCGTTAATCTAACTAAATACCCCCTGTGGAGCATTAATTTTAAAATTAATATATGATTTAGCACCATAATAGGCATTATATTAGATTAATAGGTATATTATACGTCATATATAGGGTAAAACATTAGATTAACCCTGTTTTTTAGTTTAAATACAGGATAATTTAAAATATTATAGATAATTAAAACACTATGGACGACATAGAACAAAACACTTTATTTTTTTTACAAGACAACTTTAATCTATGCTTTGATATACGAATGAAAATCAAAGAAACAATTATACACGAGACTTTATGTAAGAAACAAATTAAAAAAACAACATACGATAATAAAGAGTTAATAAAACAATTGCAATATTACTTTTGGTTAAATAAAACAATTAATAAAAAGAAACATAAAGAATACAGTATCCTTAACACGATTAAGCATTTTGATAATTAAACTCCTCCTCGTCTTCACTCTCACTCTCACTCCATACCTCCTCTTCACTCTCGCTATAATGTGAGAAACAATACTGGGCGAGTTCTATATTTTTAACTAACACTATCTCCTGAAATGTTTTAAGGAGATTGGGCTTGTCACGGAGTAACTCTTCTATCATACGTATCTCTATAACATTCTTTAAATCCATATCAACCGTGCTCATTTTATAATATGAAATATATTTTATTTTGAGATATGAAAAACTTAAAACAATTTTTTATATTATACCCATTTGTAAATTATTATAGTGAAAAATCCACAAATAGATATAATGAGATTTTTGTTTTAAGAAATCACAAATGGGTATAATTTCTGCGAAAAAATTAAATGCGTTTTATCCTAAATTATTTTATAATGTAAGTATATATAAATGGATAATACTTTTGATAATGAGACTATTGTTAAGATTGTGAATCAATACAAACGTAAAAGAGAAATGGAGAAGAAGAGATATGATACAGTATTAAAGATAGACCCTGATTATAAAAAGAAATGTTGCGAGAGGTCACGGGCTCACTATCAAAAGAATAAAGAGAAACGTAGAGAGAAATATTTAAAGGATAAAGATTTTAATACTGCAAAACAACTTTTATCATACTATACCAAGAATAATAATTTAGAAACATTTAAAGAGAAACACCCTGATAAATTAGAATTGGTTAATCATTTAATAAATTAAAAAAATACAAATGGATATAATATCTATTTTAAGTTATATATGGAGAAACAAATACATACTCAAAAACATAACAACGCCGAAAAGTTAGAAGATATATCTATTGAGATAAAATCTATACTACGGCAAACCTCGGAGATACGTAGTGACCTCTCATATATCAAAGCATACCTGGATATTAAAGCAAAACATAAAGATAAACCTGTAACAGATACAACTGTTGGAGGGAGCTGGTGGTGGGGATAATTCGTTTTTTTCATTTTTTTTAATACTTTATTTTTATATTATGATACATTATAAAATATGAGTAAGTTTTTCAGTGCCCAAGAGAAAGTCCAAATGAACCAGTCGTCAGTTAGAATTAGTGCAGAGAATGGTTTATCATTCCAAGCAGGGCAGACGATAGGAGTTTATATTCCTCCTTCTGTTAGATATTTCAGAGGTAAAGATTGTTATTTACAGTTTGATTTAAAGATTAAGAATGACGCAACCTTCCCTGCTACACGTCTTATGTTAGACCAGGGTATAGGAGCCAACGCATTAGTGAAACAATTGAGGATTTATGCTGGTAATAGAGAGCAATTATTAGAGGAGAATACCGAATACAATACCTATGTAGCAGTAAAATATGACTATTCCAGAACTGATACAGAACAGAATAAACGAGCCTTGGTTGAGGGAGCTGGTGCGTGGTGTCCTGATACTGCTGGCGACCAGGGGACTACCAAGAGTATTAATAATGATTTTATTAGAACTCCTTATATGACTGCCCCTGGGACTGCTGTTGGTGAAAAGTTACAGGATAATATCACCGCCGTCCCCGAGTTTATCACCGCAAAAATGACTATCCCTATCCATTCAGGAGTATTCGCAAATAGCGATAAGGTATTCCCTTGTCTCCTCACTAATGGTGTGTATTGCGAATTCACCCTCGCAGATATTCGTAACACATTCCGTCAGTTGGATAGTGTAGTGAAAGACCGCAGACCTTACCTAAATCCTGTATTTCAGGGTATAGATAAAGCAGGGACTAAATGGGCTAAATCGGGAGGGAGCACTGCTGATAGTATTTTCCTTACGACTGATAATTCTGTCGTTTCTCCTGGTCAGTGTCCCTTCGTAGTTGGAGAGGCAATTAACCTGGGTAAATTAAGTAACGCAGGGACTACTATTACTGTGACCGATAAACAGCTCGTAATTGACGAGATTAAGTTTGATAGTCCTAATATTGAGTTAGTCTTAAAAAATACAGGTGCAAAAGTCACCAGTGCCGAAGACGTTGTGAGTGACGAATGGTTTGTGTATAGTGAAAGTTGCCTCCAAGGGTCATACGCAATAGGGACTACCTGGGCTCCTTCATACGAGGTCTCAAATGTAGAAATGATTATCCACCAAATCCAAATGGATAAATCCTATGAAACCTCTATGATTAACCGTGTTAAACAGGGAGGAGTTGTTGAGTTTGATATACCGTCCGTAGCAGTCCAAACACACTCCACTCTCGCAAGTGACGTGCAAGCGACCATACCGTTAAATCTTGATTACGCACGTTGTAAATCTATCTTGTGTGTCCCTACTGACGCAAAAATATATGAAAGTAATATCCAGGCGTGCGGTGGTGGGACTTACCTACAAACCCAAGACCACGACGCAGGAGCAGGCTTCGTTGAGGACGGTTTCTTAAAGAGTAACCGCACAGGATTAGAAGGTTGCTCCAACTGTCTCACAGGATACTCCTTTTGGTTAAATGGTCGTCAAGTCCCCTCACGTGATATATCTACATTAAAAACTACAAATAAAGCAGGAGGTATAGACGCTAATTTTTTGATTGAGTTAGAAAAAGCACTCGTGTCCGCAGGTATTTCAGTCCAGAACTTCTCTGAATATAACCGCAATTTTGTTGTCGGTAGAATGCTGGCTCATAGTGATAATGCTGTATTTGACGGTCGTGGTAGGACTTGCCGTCTTAACCTGAAATATGAGGGGACTACTACTGCTACACAACCCTCGGTAAATTGTCTCTGGAAGAACTTTATTTTTCATTTGAGAAAATTAGTAATCAAAGGAGATACAATTATGGTAGAAGTTTAACAAGAGGTTACGGTCTCACCTGCTCTCGAGCTCGGAACTATTTTATCGTGTAATATTTTAATTAAGAGGGGTATATGAGAAAAAATACCCAAATGTTGCAATTTATAGTAATTTATCCACAATTGGGTATAATTCATTATTTTTTAAGATTGATTTTTTTATATATTCATATTATAAATATGGATTACACAGATATACAGATTGTAGAATGTAACAAAAAACAATCCGTAGGAGGCACAGATATACACAGCGAAAATGCTGTATTTACAAATAAAATAGGTAAAAATATCACATTAAATGAAGGTGATACAGTTAGTGTTGAGTATAGTTTTATAAATGAGAGGGGTTGTGGTAGTGATACAATAGAGATAGAAGGTAAAGAGATTGGTAAAGATACAAAAAGATTTTATTATACAGCAGAAGAACAAGAGGGAATAGATAGAAGTATAGATATTTTAGATACTAATGGTGATATAAAATATCCAATATTTAAAACATTAGAGAGGAGACAGATAATACATAATGAGCTAAAACACGTTGATAAAATGTTACGTGACGACGAGGTGAATATACAACAACACTACTACCGAACTACAAACTGCGAGCAGTATTGTTTTTTACCTCGTAGGTTTATCAGTAGCGTCGCCAATTTAGATAGTAAAACTCCAAAGACTACGATATGGTCTCAACAACACTCACAACCTTTTAATTATAATATTGAGGGGAAAGACGGGACAAATCCTGTGCCTAATGGTGCTTGTGGTGTTGTAATGAGTAACCGTAATTGTATTTATAGTGAGGATTACAAACAGCTCCCCTGGAAAACTAAAACAGGACAGGGACCATTTGAGGCATTCATACCTAAAACAACTGCGGAAAAATATACGTTACTCGTGAGAGATATGACTATTGTAGATATTGAGTATGATAGTAATAAATATCTTAATATTTATCAGGCAAAGTCAAGAAACTCTCCTGCTATGAGAAGATATGATATTTTTACTACTCTTAACACGATAAAAGTAGATAAAGGTTTTAATTCACCACAGAATATCGCCTCAAAAATTACAGAACAGTTGCAGAGTAATCAAGAACCAGTAAAACATTATGTAGGTGACCCAGGCTCAAATCCAAATATTAAAAGAGTTATTACAGAGACAACCGATACATTAACCTATAAAGCGATAAATTGTGCTTGTATAAATACATTTGGTATAGCACAATACGAGGCGTTTTTAGACGCAAGTGATACTACTGTGACGCAGAAAGTAAAAGACGCAATATTATATGAGCAATCATATCAGTATATAGGTTGTAAGAGACCTGAACTAACTATCCAAGGGAGAGCCTGTGCCGAGCAGGTAGAGACGTATGTGAGTGC
>JGI24006J15134_10000498_pt1 | contig 24438 bp, 10 predicted proteins | sample LinPmetageLP53_FD_15134 | JGI IMG/M metagenome (IMG submission 15134)
AAATAAGCATTATTTATATTAAAGACCGGGGCTTCGGCCTCGGCCTTTTATTTTTATTAATTTATATTATATTATATTATGGCAAAAAAACAAAAAAATACAAAGATAGTTGAGGCAAAACCTCAAACAGAAACAATGGAAGAAACAGTTACAGAATTTTTTGAAGAAACTGTAGTTGCAGAACCAAAAGCAAGAGAAAGAATTAAACCTTCTAACGAGTGGGAAATAAAAGATAGATTATATATTTTAAAAGATGGTAAAAAACCACTTTCTAGATCAATAAAATCTGCAGATATATATTATTTTGACAAAGAATTAGGTTATGAAAGAGAACTCAAGTATTGTCAAAATCAAAAATCATCATTTGTAGATGAAATGAAAGGTGATCAAAGATTAGAACATATTATATTTAGATCTGGCAGTTTATTTGTGCCAAAAGAAAAAGTAACTTTACAAAAGCTATTAAGTTTATATCATCCAAACAAAGATAATATCTATGAAGAATACAAACCAGCAGCTTTAGCAGCTGATGAAATAGATACGTTGAATTTGCAAGTTGATGCTTTAGTTGCGGCTAGAAATATTGACATAGATATGGCTGAAGCTATTATGCGTGTTGAGAAAGGTTCTGAGGTATCTAAGTTAAGTTCTAAGGAACTTAAAAGAGATTTATTAGTATTTGCTCGTAACAACCCTAAACTCTTCTTAGAGTTAGCGGATGATGAAAACGTAATGCTAAGAAACTTTGGTATTAAAGCTGTAGAAGCAGGGGTACTAAGATTATCCACTGATCAAAGAAACTTTTTATGGGGTAGTAATGGTAGAAAGTTAATGGTTATACCATTTGACGAACATCCTTATACTGCTTTAGCACATTGGTTCAAGACTGATGAGGGTATGGAGATCTACTCTAACATAGAGAAAAGATTTAATGAATAACAACAATAATATGGTTGCCCTTCGGGGCGACCATTTATTAAAAATTTAATTATATGACAAAATCAAAAGGACTAGGAGATTCAATAGAAAAATTTACAAAAGCAACAGGAATTAAAAAAGTGGTTGACACGGTAAACAAGGTAACTGGAAAAAAAGACTGTGGATGCAATAAAAGAAAACAAGCTTTAAACAAAGCTTTTCCCTATAATCCAAACGGTGCGTGGTTAGGGCAAAGATATAAATAAATAAAAATGGTAAATATAGATACAGTATATCAAAGAGTTTTAGCTTTAGCTAACAAAGAGCAAAGAGGATACATAACTCCGTTAGAATATAATCTACTAGCTAACCAAGCTCAAATGGATATTTTTGAGCAATACTTTTATGATAGAAACCAAACGGCTAGAGCCCCTGGTAATTCAACACATTATTCTGATGTTGATTCTATGTTAAATGAAAAAATATCTACTTTTGAAGTTGTTGCAACTACTGCTGGTGTTCTGCCAGTTGATCTATATAGATTAGGATCTGTTGTTACAACAACCGCTGGTGGTTTTGATGTTGAAGCTAAATATATAAATTGGAAAGACTGGGTGACAATATCGCAATCACCACTTCTTAAACCTACTGATTTAAGACCTATGTATACTAGAAACAACAACGGGATCCAAGTATATGGAGCAGACAATGCTTTAATTGCTACTTCAATAATCAACTATGTTTCTATTCCGAATAAAGTAGAATGGGGATATGATGTTATTGGAGAGAAAGCACTACACAATGGAAGTCCAAATAAAACAACTCATTTCCAGCATCACTCTTCAGAAGAAACAAAACTAGTTATTAAAATACTAGAACTAGCTGGTGTTATTATTGAAGATCCTAGTATAGTGCAATATGCTAATGCAAAAGACGATAAAAAAACACAACAAGAAAAACAATAATAAAATATGGGTTTACTAAAGCAATCGCAAAATCAATACTATAGTGGGGAGAAATCTTTTACTGGAGATGGTACAACTACTATATTCACAGTATCAACAACACAATCTTTATTCCCGACCGCGTTTAACCTTCTATCAGTTCCAAACCCAAACATAGAACTTTATATTGATGGAGCCTTGTACGCTCAATCGTTTTTAGATAGTACAGGATTAATAACAACTATTAATTATGATTTTAATTATACTATTGCTGATGGTTGGCATGTAAACTTTCTTGTAACCACTCCAGTAAGTGGAGCTGTAATTAAAGTTGTAGTAGATACTACTCAATATGAAAACCCTACAACTGGATTTATTGAAAATATTACTTCTTATCAATTTACTACGCTTGAGCATATTATCAACAACTTTGTGATAGCTTATACTGGTGAAGATAAGATTATACCAAAAGCAAATAGAACTGACATACAGTTTCACGCAATGAGAGCATTGCAAGAGTTGAGTTTTGATACTTTTAAGTCTACAAAATCACAGGAGATAGAGATTTCACCATCCCTTAGAATGACACTACCACATGACTATGTTAATTATGTTAAACTAACTTTTAAAGATGATAATGGTATTGAGCGTGTTTTATATCCAGCTGCAAAAACGTCTGATCCAAAAGCGCTTAAACAAAATACAGATGGTACTTACAGTTTTGATATTAACGATGATGGAGTGGATGATTCTGACAACTTGATAAATCCAGATAATTCTGACACTTGGAATAGTTACAAGTCAGCGTCAAACATATCCTCAACAAGTCATGATCATCATCATGACCATCATGATCACTTACATTCAAACAACAAGAGATACGGATTAGACCCTCAATATGCACAAGCTAACGGAAGTTTTTATATTAATGATGCAGAAGGATTTATTCATTTTGGATCAAGCGTAGCTGGTAGAACAGTAACGCTAAAATATATAAGCGATAGCCTTGGGACTGATGAAGAAATGCAAGTTCATAAGTTTGCAGAAGAAGCTATGTACAAGCACATTATGTATGCTTTAGTATCAACTAGAATGAATATACCAGAGTATGTTGTACAAAGATATAAAAAAGAAAGATTTGCTGAAACAAGAAAAGCAAAATTAAGACTGTCAAATATCAAATTAGAAGAAATTACTCAAATTTTAAGAGGTAAATCCAAATTTATAAAACACTAGAATATGCCGGAAATGAAGAATAGTTTTCAAAAAGGTCGAATGAACAAAGACCTTGATGAAAGAATAGTACCGATTGGCGAATATAGAGATGCACTAAACGTAGAGGTGTCTACATCTGAAGACTCCAATATTGGTACTTTGCAAACTATTAAAGGTAATTTATTTATTGAAGGACAACCTTGGAATAGTGGTATTTGCGTGGGGTCTATAGCTAATGATAAAAATGATAAACTTTATTTTTTAGTAGCTGGTGACGATCGCGATTTAATAGTTGAGTATGATTATAACACTGAATCATTTGCCCCAGTATGCGTTAGTCTTCACTCAGGTTCTTCTCATGCAAAATTACCTTTAAAGTTCAATGCTGAAAACCTTATAACAGGTATAAATATTATTGATGATATGTTGTTTTGGACAGATAATCATACTGAACCAAAAAGAATAAATATATCTCGTGGTAAAATTGGTTCACTAAACCAAACTACAGGTTTACCGGATTATTTTTCACATAGTAGAGTTATTATTAAAAATCCTTCTACAAACGAACACGTAAATGCTCTAAATGATATAGGCGGTGTTGTTTTAATAGAAGAAAAACACTTGACAGTTATAAGGCAAGGTCCACCAGTTGCACCTGTGTTAGAAATGATAGACACAGTACAAGAAGATATAGATGGAGATGGCGAGGTAGGTGGATCTGAAACAAACAGACAAGTAACTCTTGTTAGTGGTTATGAGTGGCTTGATCCTGAAGGAGAGTGGAGTGATCCAATAAAAATTAATGTAGGAGCTGACGCAGATGATGCTACTGGAAGTGATTTATTGACTGGAGATTTTGTAATTATTTATGCAGCAGAAACTTATAGTATTAATCCAGATACTTATACCCCTGGAGATTCCACTGTAAAAGTAAGACTAGAAATAACTGGTCATGATGCGGATTACAAAACATACGATTGTGTTGTTTTATCTGGAGACAAAGACATAACGCAGTACGGTAGCTATATGGTAGAGCTTGAACAATCAGACGCTCTTTTTGAATTTAAACTACCTAGGTTTGGCTGTAGATACAAATACGAAGATGGTGAATACTCGGCTTTTTCTCCTTTTACACAAACAGCTTTTTTACCTGGACCATTTAATTATTTACCAAAAGAAGGTTATAATTTAGGTATGGTAAACAGAGTGCGCAAGTTAGCGATAAAAAACTTTGTACACACTAGACTTTTGCCAGAAGATGTTGTGGCTATAGATATTTTGTATAAAGAATCAAACTCTCCAAATATATATTCTGTAAAAACAATAAAGAAAAGAAACTGGAACGCTGATAAGTGGGACGAATGGAACGCAATTTCTAACACGATTGTTGTGCCTGGACCAATGGCGTTAGGAGCTAATGGATGGACAAACAAAACAAAAGGATATTTACCTATAACATCAGAAATGATTCACGCTGTCTTGCCGTCAAATCAATTGCTAAGACCTTGGGATAACGTTCCTAGAAAAGCTTTAAGCCAAGAGATAGTTGGTAATAGACTTGTTTATGGTAATTATTTACAAAATTATAATTTAACTGGCAGTAATCCTGGCGATAAAAATATAAAAGTAGATATACGGGCAAAAATAAAAGACTACGGTACTGGCATTGGTGACATATTACCAGAAGAAGTTCAAGCTGGTCCTGACATGAAGCCTAAAAGATACAANCCTGCTAAATCTATTAAAACATTAAGAACATACCAGNTGGGAATTGTTTATATAGATAAGTATGGTAGAGAAACGCCAGTGCTTTCTGAAGACAAAATAGGAGCAGTATCTGGTCAACCAAATGGCGCTTCTAACGCTTCTGTATATAATCCAAAAATTAACTCTGCTATAAAAACTAGTTTACAAGTTTCATTAAGAAACAATCCACCGGATTGGGCTACTCATTTAAAGTATTTTGTTAAAGAAACTTCTAATGAGTATTATAATCTAGCAATGGACAGGTGGTATGACGCTGAAGACGGTAATATTTGGATTTCATTTGCGTCATCAGAAAGAAACAAGCTTGAAGAAGGAATATTTATAAACCTTAAAAAAGCTCATGACTCAAATCAACCCGTATATGAAAAAGCAAGATATAAAGTTTTGGCTATTTCTAACGAAGCACCTAGATATATAAAACTTCAAAACATATCAATAGGTAGTATTACTGATGAGAACAAATCGTATTTTGGCAGTGGGAGTGGTGCTGGATTTCCGTTAGTAGGAGAAAACTTTATAACTATTGCTGAGCAACAATTTGAAGATGCTGGTTGGATTCCACAGTTAATAGAGTCAAGTGTATCTCAAACATATATGAGAATGAGATCTAATAGCGCTGTTGGTAGATATTATCTAATAAAGGATGTGTCAAGGCTAACATCTGGGGAATACAGAATAAGATTAAAAGAATCATTTAAAGAAGACATGTCGTTTACTTCTACAGACAACACTTATATTAATGGGGTTGAAAATCTTATATTAGAAGTTGTAAGAAGACAAGAAGAGGACAAAGCGGAGTTTGATGGAAGGTTTTTTGCAAAGATTTTAAAAGATAGTATTGTTCTTAAGTATTTAGGCATTGACGTAGAATCAAGCATTGCTTACACCACTGTAGCAGCTACAACTGTTCAATATATAGATCCAAAAGCCGCTCAGCCGGACGGTTCTTGGCATGGGTTTGGTGAGACCGATATTTCGGTTGATTCAAATCAAAAATCTTGGTTTGATCCAGCATACGTGCCTTATAATGTTGAGGGTGGAGGAACTGAATTTTGGACACGGGCTAGTAACTCTAACGGAGAAGACGAATCAACAGATGGAAAATCAACTTCTTCTGGGTGGTTTATTGATAAAGTTGAAGCATTTAGAACTTCTAAGGTACATCCAAAAAATGAAGATAATCAGCGCCTAGGAGATGCTTATTTTTGGGACCCGCATTCTCCTGCTAGCGTTAGCTTATGGACAACTTTGTTTAGTGCGGCTGGTGTTTCTGTAAAAGAAAATGGTAGAAGTGGGGGCACTACTGGGCGAATGCCACAAAAATTTATTACAAACGCTAGAGGGTTAAACGCTTATGGGGGCGGTGGTGATGGATACTTAGGATGGTCTGAATTAGAACGTCCTCACAGTAGCAGTGCAAATCAATCTTTAATTTCGGCAACACCTAGATCTGAAGGCGGTGATATTGCTAGACCAGTTGGAATTGATAAGAACACTGGTATAATAAACATTTCATATTCTGGGTTGAATAAAAAAAGAGATGGAGCATGGAAAGGATACTCAACAAACTCTCCATCGGGCTTTGATAATCATTCTTTTGATATTGATAATCACGAGCTTGATATTGAATTTATTGATTTATTAACAACTGTAGGGGCACTTTGGAGATGGAAAGAAGATCCAGGTAAAGTTATATATAAAACAGTAGAGGTTTCAGGTCTGCCATCATCAAATGGCGCTAGTACACAGTACACCCAAAGCCAATGGTTTAACGAAAATGGAAATGAAGTTGTTGATGGAGAGAAAGGTGTTGCTCTTTTTAATTATGCAATTTTTGCTGATTATATTATAAACTATCATCACAGAAAATATAATTTTGCAGATGTAGGGTGTGGAGCAGAAGACTGCTATGCCAATAAATCTGAGTTTATAAGTAGAGCCATGGGTGACCATAGACACCGAACAGGGATTAAAAGGTCTTGCACTTGTGGTGCTGGAAATTGGCTTGCTCAAGGGGCTTGTTTCCTAGAAGCGCAGGGTATATCAGCACCCAATCTAATCGCTTTAGGGATCACATGCCTTGCTAGTGCATCCGTAATTAGCCCTCTTGAACACAGTAGTTATTCAGGTGCATGTAAAGCTTCAAGATTTGGAACTGCAACTAACAAAAATAAAAATTGGGAAGTTGGAATTTATGATTGGAACGAAAGACAAAACAAAAGAAGAAGATTTTCAATTAAAGCAGAAGTTGCTTTTAACGATCCGGTTACTGGCGCTGTGGCTGGTGATAAACTTGGCTCAGTAGGGCCACATTATTACCTACCAACAAATGATTGTAATTTAGATGCTCATTTTGACCATACTGGTAATGCAATAACAGTTCATCCTTTAACAGGAGCTACTTTTGATGAATTTACTCCAGCACCTGGAATTAGACCAGATGGAATGTATAGTGGTTATGATCAACCAGGTGGAGCTTATAGTTGGAACAATGGTTCTGGGGTACAAGATTATCCTAACATACCTATACTTAAAAGATTTGACGCTGGAACAACGTCTGGGTCTAGTCCTACTATGCATGAGTCGGCAATTCCAGGCAGTGTAACTTGGCAAATACTAGAACCTTTTGTAGAAGAAGCTGATGGATCTGCTGTGTTTTCAAGTACAAACCCTGCAATTTGGGAGACAGAGCCTAGAGAAGACATTGGGCTAGATATATACCACGAAGTAGGACAAATTTACCCTATACATTTAAGTGACGATACAATAGAGCAATTTGTTGGACCAATAAGCTCTTTAATTTCCAAAAATTCTTACATACGGTGTTACGATTCTGCCACTGCTCCAGGTGGAGGTTTAGGCACAATACCTCTTTCAACAGACACGGTTTCTGCAGATGGGTTGAAAAAGTTAGACATAAGAGTATCTGCTGCGTATGGTAATTTTATTCAGCTTGCTGACGTTGGTTTAAACATTTTAAATAGTACAAATCCTTCCCACGTGTTACCACCGGTTGGCTCTGTGTTAACTTTTTGGAGAGCAGACGGTAGTACAACTGAAGCTTATATTAGATCTAGTTACAATGAATCAGCTACCGGTGAGTGGTTTGAATTAACCGGTAATTGGACAGTTGATGAAATTAGTGTACACAATACAAAAGTAACGCTTCCTTGGTTTAATTGTTATTCTTTTGGTAATGGAGTTGAATCCGATAGAATTAGAGATGACTTTAACCAAGTAACGATTGACAATGGTCCTAAAGTGTCCACAACAATAGAAGAGACTTATTTAGAAGACAGAAGAAAAAATGGGTTTATTTGGTCTGGGATATATAACTCAACAAGTGGTGTAAATAATTTAAATCAATTTATACAAGCCGAAGCAATAACAAAAGACGTAAACCCTAGTTATGGTAGTATACAAAAGTTAAGTGTTAGAGACAGTGATTTAGTAGCTTTTTGCGAAGATAGAGTTTTAAAAGTCATGGCAAACAAAGACGCTTTGTTTAACGCAGATGGAAATACTAACGTTGTGGCTACAAATAAAGTTCTTGGAACAGCCAAACCTTTTGTTGGAGATTACGGTATATCTAAAAATCCAGAATCATTTGCTTCTGATTCTTATAGATCTTATTTTACAGACACGAGTAGAGGAACTGTGGTTAGATTATCACAAGACGGTTTGACACCTATATCTGATGCTGGTATGGAAGATTGGTTTGCTGATAACTTAAAAAATTATACTAAAGAAAACTCAAAAATCATTGGTAGTTTTGATGATAAAAAGCAAGAGTATAATGTTACTCTTGTATCAAACTTAAAAGATATACCTAGTTATACGCTAAGCTATAGCGAAAGTTCAAAAGGTTGGGTGAGCTTTAAATCATTTATTAAAGAAAGTGGTCTTAGTTTAAATAATAATTATTATACACTTAAAGGTGGTAAACTATATGAGCATCATGCTAATGATATAAGAAATCAGTTTTACGGAGATCCTTTTGATTCATCTGTTGACGTGTTGTTTAATCAGTCTCCAAGTACTATAAAAAGTTTCTCTACATTAAATTATGAAGGTAGTCAGTCTAGAGTAACACAAGATATATTGACCAACCCTGATTATTATGATAACATACCTAAAGACGGTTGGTATGTAAAAGAAATGATATCTAATGCTCAGGAGTTAGGTGAAATGGAATTTTGGGATAAAGAAGATAAGTGGTTTAGCCAAATAAAAGGAGTTAAAACACAATGGTTGAACGATGGTACGGCTGGAAACATAGATCCTAGAGAATTTTCATATCAAGGTATTGGAAACGCGGGAGACGTTGGGTGTTATGATTGCCCAGACTTATTACCTAGCTGGAACTGTGTTCCTGGTTATTATAATACTACTTATACAGGTGGTATAGATGAGATACCTGGAATTGATGCGGTTCCACCTACTCCAGATTATTTTGATACAAACACTTGTTCGGATCTTACTGTAGTTGAAAGCACAGCTTCAGACGGAATGTTTACCGGTAATTTAGCTGTTAGACTTTTTATAGCAGATCCAACTAATGGATATCACAACACTGACACTAATACATTGGTATTTTGTGTTGAAAACCCTCCTAGCGGTCAGCCTGTAAATAGTTGTTCTTGTAATGGTGGTCTTGGCTCTTTACAACCAGGTCCAAGATGGAGTTTTACTTATACTCCGCTGACTGGTGGAAGTTATCTTGATTCTAGTGTTACAATTTGTAGCCCGGGATCTGCTTGTGGTAATTTAGCATCTAACATATCGGTGTTTAGCGATCTAGCGACAATACTACAAGGTGTAACAACTATCTTAGGTCAATCTCCTAATATAACTCCTAACATGACAGAGTTGCAAATGAAATCTGAGTTAACGCAACTTGTTAATCCACCAAACCTTGCAGGACAAATCGAAGGAGATATTACAATAACTTGGTCTTATTTGAATTGCAACTGCACAGGTTACACGCCCGGAATACCTGGAACACCTGGAACACCTGCTACTCCAGCCGTACCTCCAGTTGAGGTAAACACTTGGGTTCCTGGTTATTGTGAAGAAGTTACAACGTTCCCGTCAAACGGTGAGTTTTCATCACTATCACAATGTGAAGAAGTATGTTTAGTTCCTTCAACGTGGAATTGTTTAACTGCAATACCAGCACCTGGTCGCGGAGGAGTACCTGTAAGTTATTGTAGTGAGATTTTTGATGGAACAGGAGTATATACATCTCTTGACGATTGCCAAAACAATTGTGTTTACGAAGCTACTTATAAATGCAGTGGAGAGAATGGAATACATCTTGTTGGAACATTTATTCCTCCTTACACTTGCTTTGATCCTACCGATGGAACTGGAAACTATTCATCTCTTAATGATTGCGATGCGGATTGTCACGCCGCAGCAACTTGGGAATGTAGTGGACAAGATGGAATTTTATTGCCAGATGGCACAACAATAAATCCTTACACTTGCTATGATCCTGGTACTGGATCTGGAACTTACACTGATATAAACGATTGCTGGTTAAATTGTGAGCAGCCGGTTATAATGAATGGACCTTGCGATATTACAAACGCAACAGTTTATGATAGCACTTTAGGTTATCAAATGGGAGATGCAGTTGAATATCTAGGTTATTATTACGTTGCTTTATCATCACTAGGTATACCACCTAATTCTCCAAGCCCAAGTATAATATCAACTGATTGGACTGCTTGTGTACCAAGCCAGTCTGGCCCTTGTAATCTAAACGCCGCTGTTGCTTATGATCCTAACACAGCGTATGCCGTGGGTACTTCTGTAGTAATTCAAAACTATATGAACAACTCTGTTTATTTTTATACGGTAATGGATATTCCTGTCGGATATCATCACCAGCCTATCGGTTATATTTCACCTGCAAACCCTGGTGGTTACAATGAATCTCTTTATGATATTGTTTCTGGCACAACAAATCCTTGGATACAATGTGCTGATGATCCAGTTCATGGCGATTATGCAGATGGATGTGGTCTAGATAATTTTACAATTTACGACAACAACATTAACTACAGCATGGCTAACTCGTCAATGATTAATCAACATGGCGAATTAGTTGTTTGGTATAACAACCCTATGGGTACTGGAGGTAATTTTTGGTCTCTTAACTGCGAATTTACAAGCAGTCAAATAGATAATAATAATTGTTGTTTTTTATCAGCGTTAGATCCAGTAACAAACACACCAATACAATTAGATCCTGATGGTGGGACTGATGATTACGATTTGATTATTGATGGATATGTCAGTTGTTTAACAAATGGTATTACAGGTATTGCTCCTGGTCAATTAATACAAGATTCAAACGGTAATGATCTTCCTGGGACTGGTTATTGGGAACCTTGCCCTGTAGAGGGTTCTGGTGGTATTGATAACTATTTTGGCTGTTGTGACGACTTTAGCTTTGTGCCAGGAACTAATGTTCCAGATGGAGGAGCAAGTATTTACGGTTGGAGTTGCGTAGAACCTTGTTGGACTGATCCTCTTTGTACTTGCAACCCGGCAGTTCATTGTCCTTGTGGCACTGGAACTGGAACTGGAACTGGAACTGGAACTGGAACTGGCACTGGAACTGGTAGTGGTGGCAACCCTGTAGGATATTAAACAAGATAAATAATTAACTGAATATTTAAATTTATAATGAAAAGAATAATTGGCTACGATGAAAATGGAAATTCCAACTGCGCTTGTGATGATGGCAATGTATACGTAAATTGTGGAAGAAACTGCGAATGCTGCGACCACATAGATTTAAGCGCTGTTAACACAGTTATTTCTTATGATTATATCGAAACAACATCTTGTCCTTGCTCTTTTTATACTGTTGAAAACAATAGCGGAAACTTAGAGTGTGAAATGGAAAGTTTTGGAATAAAAACTAGGGTTTTACCAATAAAAATTACAAACCATACTATAAATAGTAGAAAGCCTATTATAGGAGATAAGTGGGACTGTGTAGACGCTAAATCCTGTCAAGAAGGTAACATTAAGTGGGATGCACTACATATTGTGCTTGCTAAAGAATATACAACTCCTAATTTTACACCTCCATTAAACTCTAGATATTCGACTTACAATTGCTATGTTCCTAAAACGCTACTAAGCCAATACGACGGTAAAGATAATAGCATACAAGAGAATATCTATAGTGAAGAGAATCTTGGAGTAGATATTCATAACCCAGAAGAAATTATTGGTGGAAACCCTTTGTTCACAAGCATTGATCAAGCACAGATATGGGAGATGGCTAAAGGAGCAAAGACTGGTAAAACTAGTGAATATATTGATAAAGAAGGAAAAATAAAATACTTTCCTGGAAGTTACTATCCTAATAAAAAAACAATACTTAGTTGCCACATAAATGATAAAAACATTTTTGATAGTATTAATTTTGACAGTAATATTGTTCTTGTAGACGATACAATGCAAATTAAGGTTTCTGGTGAAGTAATAAAATTGAAAATAACAGGTGAGAATAAACCTATTGTTAGTATATCTATAAAAGACAGTTCAAATTGTGATATTTTAAAAAGAAAAATTAAAAATATTGTTATAGACAAAGAATATGTTTTACAACAAAAAATACCTGTTTTGCAGTCTGGAAAAACAAAAGAAACATACACTATTGAAATAATCCCATCCGCAGACACATCGTATTATTACAATGGCGAGCTAATATCAACTGGAATTATAAAATATAATATTGTACAGTTTAAAATGCCAACCATAACTCTTTCTTCTAACAACCCTTTAACTAACACTTCAGTGGGATTAAGCGGAGACGTAGTGGTCTCAGCAGAAGCAAATAGTCAATCTTTTAAAACTATTACAGCAACAACAACACTAGCAAGAACTTCTGGCACTCATTACTATCATCTTACTAAAAAATATCTAACTTTTAAAGATTTATACAAAAACACTAGTAGCATTAAAAAAAATATTGTCAACCAAACAGACGCTGATAAACTAGAGTGTAAGAGTAACATAACTATTGCAGAAAGCACTTCTCAAAGAGGTGATGTAAAAGTTGGTATGACTTTTAGTGGTGAAATAACAAAAACAAAAACAGTTCAAAAAAGCGTAGATTTAGACGAACACTTAAAAGAACCTTGTGAAAACCGCGACTTAGTCGACATTTTAACAAATAAATTTGAGTTAGAAAATACAACAGATTTGTTTGAAGGCATGAGAGTTGTTGGGATTAACGCGGATAACTATGAGTTTATTACTTATATTGAAAGTGTTGATTGTAATAAAAACATAACATTAACAACTCACCATATAATAGTTAAAGAAACGTTGCTAACATTCACCCATAAAGAGTTTGGAATTGTTAAAAGTATTAATAAAAACAACATAGAACTTTTCGAATGTATAAAGCTTCCAAACAATACAGAATTAACTTTTGTCAAATCTAAAAAAGAAAACGTACAGGGAAAAATTTTTATAGATAAAAACGGAACTTCTAGTATGAATATAAAAACCGTTATAACAAACTTTATTGTTGGAGAAGACAATATGACGTTGGAATTAGATTTAGCTGAGTTTGTTAGTCTAAAGCCTCCAGCTCGTGATAAAAGAGTAACCTGCGGTAAAAACAGTAGCATTAATATAAACTTTGACTTTGACAGTAATTCTTATAGTGTGCTTGATATAGCGGCAACATCAACATCAGTTCCTTCAAATGGAACTCTTACGACTTTAAAAGTACCTCATCCAAGATTTTTAACATATACTCCAAACGAAAATTTTATTGGAACTGATAAATTTAATTTTACTTTAAGCGATGGAGTTAACACGAGTGATGAAAAAACAATATTTATAACAATAAAATAACATGGCAATCATACAATTAGACTTTCCGCACGATATAAATGTTTCTGTACAAGTAGACGATCTTGTTTACTTTGTATCCACTACACCTGTTGGTGTACCTGGAACAAACGGAAACTGGGAGGCAACAACAACCCCTCATGATACCGCGCCTAGGGAAAATGTAATACTTATAGGACCTGTAACAAGTTTTGTGCCTTGGAACGGAGTGGTAACTACTATAATGGCTGATTATAGCGATTCTGTAGCTGCGATATATGGCCCGCCATTAACAACTGATTTTATCATGTTTAGCAAAGATAACAAGGTGAATTTAAGTAGTCTGCTTGGTTATTATTCTAAAGTTCAATTTAGAAACAATTCAAAAGATAAAGCAGAGTTATTTGCTGTTGGAGCAGATTTTGTTGAGAGTAGTAAATAATGTATAAAAAATGTAATTATAAATATATAAAAATAATATTATGTCAAAAAATATAAAAAGCAGTCCTTTAAACTTCATAGGTGGAGTTGTTCAAGCTATAGGAGCTAGAGATTGGGGAGGCAAAAGAAAAAAAGCAATAGCAGATGCTCAAGGTGAATACGATGCTATGAAGAAAGATTTTATGGGTTTAGACACTAGCAATCTTTATAGTGATGTTTCTAATCCATATGCTAACATGCAAAACACAATGGAAGATCTTACTGTTAACCAACAGCAAGCTCAGTTTGAAGCTCAGCAAGGTCAACAACAAAGAGCAAATATAATGTCAAACATGGCTGGAGCAGCTGGTAGTTCTGGAGTTGCTGGATTAGCGCAAGCTATGGCCAATCAAGGCCAGATGGCAACTCAAAGAGCATCGGCATCTATAGGGCAACAAGAGGCGGCAAATCAAGCTAAACAAGCCCAAATGGCTGGATCACTGCAAAAAATGGAAAGACAAGGTGAATTTAAAGCTGACATGACTAGAAGAGGAGGTGCTGACCAATCTAGAGAACTTTTAAAAGATAAAACAAACACCTTGCTTGCTATGTCCGCAAATACACTTGGCACTGCAAAAACTGCAGATCAACAAGCTAAACAACAAATGTGGGCTGGTATTGGAAGTGCTTTAACTGGTGGGGTAGATCAAATTCTAGGATAAAAAATAATATTATGGCCAAAAAACAAACAGAAGAACAAGAGGTAGATGGTGGAATGCTTTCGCAAGTAGATATAATTGCACAAAAAACAAATCAAGGTATAAAATACTTAGATGGTATACAGTTGGAGCAATCAGGAGTTCCAGAGCATATATACCAAGTTCTTGCTCCGTGGGTTAGAGATGGAAGAGTTGAGTTTGACAAACAAACTGAAATAATAGAAAGCACTGACAAATCTAGCGAAGAAAACGCAACGGCTTTAAGAAACAGAGAAAAAATTGTTAAAAGCTTTATGACTGCTGATAGTCAAATTCAAGCGCTGAATACTTACACTGGAGAACTAAAAGCCACTTTACCATCAATAAGCGAGGGTACTAAAGAAGAAAATGTATACAAACACATGCTTGTAGGTGGTGGTCAGGCTGATGGCGTAGGTTTTTCACCTGAAGGAAGATTAAGTTTTGCTGGAAGACTTGGTATGGGTCAAGACATTAGTACGTTTAAGCTTGATGACATGTTGTCTCTTGGAACTGGCGATGCTCCTATAGTTACAGAACCAGCAGGTTCTAAAGCTCTTGTTTGGAAAATGGCAGAAAAAGTTAAAGAAGATGCAAACGCTGGAAAACCGTTTGATGAAAACTGGACTTATACTAGAGTGCATAACAACTTAACAGAAGGTGGTCCACAAAACACAATAGGTATAGCTTTTGCGGATTTAGCGGGGGATAACCAATCAAAATCGTTTGCTAAAATGTATGAAGAAGGTCTTGCTGATCAATCTTATTATATAAACCCAGAAACCGGCAATGTAATGCCCAGCGATAGTTCTTGGATGAAAAACCCAATAAACGCTAATGTATTAAAAAAGTTTTTAGGAAAATATATTACGAGTATAATGAAAGATGTTCATGGCCCAACTATTGATGAAGAAACAGGTCAAGTAAAAAAATCTCAATCTCAATTAGCAATGGATTTAATTAAGAAATACAAAAAATAAAATTATATGACAAAAGCAGAGGCAGTATTAGCGGCTATTGAAGAAGGTAAATCAGATGCTGAGTTAATGGAGTTAGAGGAGAAGCCAGAAAGCGAATTTACAAACGAAGAAGTGGGAAAGACAAACGGCAGTACACCAACGGGTGTGGATGTAGTGCCAAAAAATACAACACCCGAGAGTACGGAGTTAGAATCGGAAGATACTTCTTCGGATTCACAAACAAAAGATGATGAAGATAAAATTGCCGCTGCTGCTGATTTAGAAGAAGTAGAAGTGCAACCTACTCCAGAAGAGTATTTTACAATAGAACCTCAATTTTTTGGTACACAAACAAAAGCTGGATACAAAAGAGATAAAACCGAAGATGACGCTGTTAAAGAATTAAACCCGCAATTAAGCGGTTTAGGTATGAGAGTAGAGACCTCAGGAACTTTTGCTAGTGAAATAAAAATTATTACCGAAGAATATGATGCAGAAGCAGATAAAATGGTAATTATAAATGAAGAAATAATACCAATGGGTATTGGTTTGTCCGCTGAATATGCTAGCTTAACAAATAAAAATAGATCTGACGCTTTAAATGGTATTATAAACAATAGAGTGCAGCAGCTTCAAGATCCAAACAGTGAATATTATAATCCAGAATTTGATTTTGATTTATATAAAAAAAATTACCAAATAGCAGATGCTACCAAAATACAGCGCATTAACAAAGACGGCGAAGCACAAGAAGTAAGCATTGATGAAGCTAACTTTAAACAGTTGTTAGATCATAGAGATAAAATACACCTTAAATTATCTACTGAGTTTTACGAGTCTGATAGAGGTAAAACAGCTATAAGTGATATAGATAAAGAAATAAGTACAAAAGTATCTAACTTATTTACAAGTATGCAGCCAGCTATTTACGAAGCTATTGAGCAGGGTGATTATGCTTTAGAGCAAATGCAAAAAAGCTTTGAACAACAATATACAAATATTGTTAGCGAAGCTTGGGGTAACAATAAAGACGTAACAACAATGTTGGCTAACAATAATACTGTTACTAACAGTGTTTTTGAAAATAGATTATTAAAGTTACATAAAAAAGAAGCTGTTGCAGAAGAATTTGGGGAATTTGTTTCTAATTTTGGTTTTTTAACTGGACTAGCTAGAACTGGTAAAATACAAATACCAATGGCTATAGAGCAGTTTAAGGCAATAAATTATTCAAGAAGACTAGAAAAAGCTAATGAAGCTCTTGAAAAAATATCAAAAATGTCTGATGACGATACATATGCCTATGCTTATTATGACAGTAATAATCCTGATCTTACTTTACCAAACAAACTTTATAAAGTTAGTTATTTAAAAGGAATAATACCAAAACAAATTGATAGTCACAATCAAACAATTGTAAACCATCTTTATCAAGCTAACGAATACCAACAAATACTTCAAAAAATGCCATCTCCACATTTATTTAAAGATGGTAAGTTAAATATAAGTTGGGATAATTACCAAGAGGCTTTAGGTGATCAAACAGCTCAATTAATGTTTAGTTGGTTTACTGGTAGTATGTCTACTATGGTTCAAGAGGCTGGTGGTGCTTTTGATGGTATTGTGCGGGGTAAAGCTGAACAATTAAATCCTAATTGGAAAAACTTTACTAAAGAGCAAAAAATAAATGCTATGCTCGAGGTTGTTAATTCTGGCAACGCAGATATTAATACAGCTATGGGCGTGGGTGGTATAAACGCTTCTCTTGATTTTGCTAGTACCGCGTTTTTTGTTGGTAAAATGGCTTTGAAACCAACCGCGTCAGATGCTATTAAAAATCTAAGTGAAAATTTTAAAGATTACTTTGCTTTAATGGTGCAAGGTAGGTATAAAAAAGCTTTGCAAAATATAGTTACAAAAAAAGGGTTAAAAGACGCAACTCAAGTAGCTGTTGCAGAGGCATTAACAGAAGCTGGGCAAGAAGAAGTTATGAATTACGGCGTTGGTACTTCTGTAGGTAACTATAAACATAACTTTGATCAAACTTTTAACGCTGGACTTACGGCTCTTCTTACCACACCAGTACTAGGTGGAGGAACTAGAACTATCCAGCAAGTTAGTGGCGAATTTTCTGCTAGAATTCAAATGTTAAACAATCCAGAAGGCGTTATAGCTTTAGCAAGAAAATCAGAAAAACAATACGGGCAACTTCTTAATGATAAAAAAATTACTCAAGAAAGATATGATCAGTTAATGGATAACGTTGTTGCCGCTCAAAAAATGTACGACCCAACAAATCTTCAAGTTAGAGACGGTGAGAGTGCTATAAAAATATTCAACGAACAATTAGAGATTGTTCAAAAAGAAAGAGAGCTTGCTAAACTTAAAAACAAACAAACAAAGTTAAAAGATGAAAACACTAGTCCTGTAAGTAATATAGAGCAAATACAAACAGAAGCTGAAATATTAAATACTGAACAAAGTATTCGCGACAACAAATCAAAACAAGCAAAAGCTAGAAAAGCTGATTTTTACAAAACTGAAGGATATAAATTAGCAAATGAAATAAATAGTAATCCAGATATTAATGAAAACTGGGAAGTTAATATTTTTGAAAACACCCAAGGTGGATTAGATTTTTTAAGTTCTATAGGTATAGATCCTAGACTTTTTAAAAGATTTAAAGATGGTAACAATGCTTTTATTTTAAGTAGGGAAGAAATACTAGAAATTAACCCTCAGTATGAAGGAAAAGGCGTGGCTATTGTTTCTAATGAAAATGTAATTGAGAATATCAACAAAGGCGTAGCATACGCTGAAAATGCTGTTCACCATGAGTTAGAACATCTTTTAATGACTGAAAAGTTTAAAGGCGAACAAGGCGATGCTCAGTTAACAATTTCTAGGGATGCAATAGCTTCATTTATCAGTGAATCTAAAGATCCACAAATAATAGCTATTAACGAGTATTTAGCAGATCGACTTAATAATTATAAAAAAGCTGGATTTGATTTAAATACAAGAAATGGAGTTGAAGAGTTTTTCGCGGCCCTTAGTGATGTTACACGTGGTTTAAGCTTAGATCAACTTTCTGTAGAAGGGCAAGCTGCATTTGTTAAAATAGGAAAACTATTTAAAGACTTACTACATAGTGATCGATTAGACGATGTTTGGAATCCTGCGAATACATTAGATTTTATTAAAGCAGATCCTAGAGGCAATGAAAATATTGAGTTTGATACTTTTTTAGATGAAAATGGTAATCCAATAGTTAAACCTAAAGAAGCACGGTATAGTATTGGAGAAGATGGTAGAGCTGATATGAAACTTATAGATGATACTAATCCATATCCAGTGGGTAGAAGTAACGAAGCTATATCAGATGAAAACGACAGGTTGACAGAGTTAATTAAAAAACAAAAAGAATATAAAAATCCAGATAATCCAGAATTACAAGAAAAAGTTAGAGCTGGTGTAGAGCGCCATGAACAACAACTAGTATACAATAACTGGGGATCTTTTAAAAATTTAATCAATAATAATTATGACAAAGGCCATCCTTTGCATAAAATACCTGGTAATGAAGAGCTATTTATAGGAGAATCATTATTACAATTTACAAAAGGTATAAAATCATATATCAATAAAATAGGTACTGGAGAAAAAATGGCCCCTTTTGGCGCTTATTATTTTGGAGTAATGAAAGATGGTTCTGCTCCTATTGCTGTTAAAAGATTAGGTGATATATGGGCTAAAATGAAAACCGAATTTGAAGACAGTTTACAAGATGCTAATTACGTTCCTGACGACACTAATATTGATTTAGGTGAAATTGTTGAGGATTATAATGAAAAGTCTGTAATAAGAGAAGGCGTGCCAGGTATGGAAGAAAATACTGAAAACTATGATAATTGGATTGAAGAACAAACAAAAGTAATGTCTAAAGAAGAGTTTGATTGGCAAGCTTTTATGACTGATCCAAACGCTCTTTCAAAATTAGATAAAAAAGGTAAAAAGTTTTTTAGTCAATTAAAGAAAAGTTTTTCTGAAAAAATTTATAAAAACTACACTCACACACAGTTTTACATAGATTACGTTACCAAGCGCGCTAAAAATATTTACATGCAAATGGATCAGAAAACTATGAATACCGCTTTCACAGAGTTTACAGAAATAGATCCTACAGCTGAAGTAAGTGAAAAAACCGGTAGATTAACAGTTATAGGATCTAAAAAGAAAAAACAAAAAGATGTTAAGTCTGACACGGCTGGTAATGTTCCGCGTAGAAAACTTGAATGGAATAATGAGATCGAAACTCAATTTATAGAAAGACTATTGAAAACCGATCAAATGGAAAGACTAAGAGCGGAAGGCAAAACTACAGCTGAGATACATGCTATAGTAAGAGTAGATGAACTTCATAAGTCTACACTTCAACATTTGTCAAAAATATTATTTAGAGATGCTATGATGCAAACTATTACAAGTGATGCATTTAAGGCTGCTAATGGTATTGATCAAGCTGAAATTGCTAGAATGGCATTATTAATAGACAAAGGCACTAGTGTTAGATTTTCTTTAGGTGGAGAAGATAAAACATTAGCGCCACGACCACCTAGTGTGTACAAGCAGCAAATAAGTAGATTACAAACGGTTGCAGGGCGATATTGGAATGAAGATGCTAGTTGGGAAACAATATCTGGTATATTAAATCAAGACGAGTCATTAAAAGATATACCTCAAGACGCTAAAGATTTTGTGTCTAGTTTATATGAAAAAGATTTTGTTGAAAGAGCAGAAGGTAAGCAGTTTACTGCTGATATGAAAAAAAATGAGTTAATAAGTCCTAAAGTTCGTAAACAAGCTAGTCAAAATATAAGAGGTGACGCTGATACTAGGCAAGAAATGATGGATAATGCCGAAATAATTGTTGATGTGTTGCCAGCAGAGCTTTTAAATAATACGACATTAGAATTTTTAGGTTTTCATCTTAGAGCATTAGACATCGCGGAAAAGAAACAAAACCCCGCGTATAATGAACTGCGAGATAAAAAAGCGCTAGATAAGTTTAAAAAACCTTACAATGATTTAAGTAAAACTCAACAAGAAGAAATTAAGAAATTATCTGAAGGAGATAGATATCTAAAAAATCCTAATGGCTCTATTGTTACTGGTGAGTTTTATGAAAAATATCAAAATTTATTAAGTGAAGTTGGTAAGTTAAAAGAAGGTGATTTAGATTTTGAAGCTGGTGATATTAGAATATATAATAAAGATGTACCATTAAAACAAAATGGTATTTTTAAAAAATTAATTAATATATTAGAACAAAACAAATCTAAAGCAGCAAAAATAAAAGAAATTGAAGATAGTGGTTTAAAAGAAGAAATACAAAAAGCTAATATAGCTAACATAAAAGCGTTTAAAACAATTACAAAAACTATTGCGGAACAACTTAAAGATAATAAACTAGCTGAAGCGGCTCTTATTCAAATGTACAAGGCGCAAAGTATGCTAACTTTTGGTAACAGAGGTTTTTCTAGGTTAGATGGTTATTTAGTTTTAGATGGTTCTCAAGAAGGAACTAATTGGAAAGGTGAACATGCTGCTTCAATATCAAAGGTAGACGCAGACATATTAGATCTTATATATAGATACAAAGGTGATCCAACTATTAATTTAGATGCTGAAATGGATGTAATATTAGCTGGTTATGGCCAAATATTAGGTGAAAAAGCTGATTTTGATACATTAGACGAGGCTGGTCAAACAAACGTTACAGATACATATAGATTTAATATATGGAACCGTGTAACAGCAGAAAAATATATTGGTATTGAAAATGTTAGTTTAAAAGATATGCAAACGCAAATACTTTTAGACAAAGACGTAAAGATAACAGCTTTAGAATCTAGAACATATGACGAGACTAATTTAATTCCAGAAACTGTACTAGTTGAAGACAAAGATGTTGTTGTAAATCCAATTGAATACGATGGTGCTGGTGTTAGGTTTTCTTTAAGCGATACGTTCAATAAAGTATTACAAGATACTGAGGGTATGAAAGCTGAAAAAATATTTTCAAAAGCACAGGGCCAAATTAGAGGCAGAAATGCTGGGGGAGTTTTAGATATTATATACCCAGCATCTGCTTATGATTTTGAAATGTTTACTTATAAATATATGGGTAAGGGTGAAGTAGGAGAACAACAAGCTTTGTTCTTTAAAGAAAATTTATTTGATCCTTATGAACGAGCAACGCAGCAGATAGATAAAAAGAAACAAGCTATAAGAAATGATTATAAAGCTTTAGTAAAAGAATTGCCTAGGGTTAGAAAAAATTTAAAGAAAAACATAGAAGGTACAAATTATACTGTTGAGCAAGCTGTAAGAGTTTATACTTGGGTTAAAAACGGTATTGAAGTTCCTGGTTTATCAAAAAGAGATCAAAAAACTTTAATTAAAACTGTTGAAGCAGATCAAGAGTTGGTTATTTTTGCCGATAGACTTTCTGCAATATCAAGACAAAAAGAAGGTTATGTTGCGCCTAGTGAGTACTGGACGGTTGAGGGTATATCTTATGATTTAACGGAAATGACTGGAAAAGTAGGTAGAGCAAAAGCTTTAGCTGTATGGAAAGAAAACGCAGAGCAAATATTTTCTGAAGAAAATAAAAATAAACTAAGAGCTTTATATGGAAACGATCACGTTGAAGCATTAGAGGATATGTTATACCGTATGGAGTATGGTAGAAATAAAGGTGGAGCAGGTAGAATAGAAAGAAACTGGAATAATTGGGTTAACAATTCTGTTGGCGCGGTTATGTTTTTTAACATGAGATCTGCGGCTTTGCAAACTATATCAGCTGCTAACTATATGGATTGGAAAAACAATAATCCAGCTAAAGCTGCTATGGCTTTTGCTAATCAACCACAATATTGGAAAGATTTTAGTTACATATTTAATTCTGATTACTTAAAAGAAAGAAGATCTGGTAATAAAAGAACTATTAATGAAGCTGAGTTATCAGCTCACTTAAAAGGATCCGACAACAAAGCAAAAGCTGCTTTAGCGTGGTTGTTAGAAAAAGGATTTACACCAACGCAAATCGCAGATAGTTTTGCTATTGCTTCTGGTGGTGCTGGTTTTTATAGAAACCAAGTCAAAGCATATAAAAAAGCTGGTATGTCTACACAAGAAGCTGAAGCTCAAGCTTGGACTGATTTTAGAGATAAAACAGAAAAAGGCCAACAGTCTTCTAGACCAGATTTAATATCTCAGCAACAAGCTGGAGGTTTAGGTAGATTAATATTAGCGTTTAAAAACACTCCGATGCAGTATAACAGATTGATGATAAAAGCTATGGCTGATATCAGAAACAAGCGTGGAGACTTAAAGTCAAATTTATCTAAAATTGCTTATTATGGGGCTATACAAAACGTAATATTTTCTTCTCTACAAACAGCTTTATTTTCAGCGCTTGGAGATGAGGACGAGTGGGATACTAAAAAAGAAAGAGTCGCTAACGGGATGATTGATAGTATTTTAAACGGTATGGGATTAACAGGAGCAATTGCTGTTACTATTAAAAATGGATATTTAAGATATTCTAAAGAAAAGAAAAGAGGCTTTAGAGCAGATCATACTAGAACTATAATTGAGTTTGCTAATTTATCACCAACAATAGGTTCTAAGTTAAGAAAATTATATAGCGGTATACAAACAGAGGCTATGAACGAGGGTGCTATTAAAAAAATGGGTTTGACTATTGAAAACCCAGCGTTTGCTTCTTTAGCTAATGTAATTTCAGCAACAACAAATATTCCAGCAGACAGGGTTGTTAATAAAATAAACAATATTATACTAGCTTCTAGTAGCGAAATGGAAGCTATGGACAGAATAGCATTGTTAATGGGTTGGAACGCTTGGGACTTAGGAATTAAACGTACTAAAGCAAAAGAGGCTAATATAGAGTTTAAAAAAGAAAAGAAAGAGAAAAAGAAAGCTTTTGATTTTAATAAAAAAATGGAGTTTTCTAAAACCGAAGAAGAAAAAAATATAAAAAAGCAAAAACAAGAGAAAAAAGAAGGTAAAAAAGTAACTTGCTCTTACAATACTTCGAAAGGTAGATGTGGCATGGCTGTTATCAAAGGAGATACTCGATGTACAATTCATCAAGAGGTAAAACAAAGGGAAGATGGTAAGCAAGCTCAATGCAAAAAAATTAAGAAAAACAAAAAAAGATGTGGCGTAATGACGGGTAATAAATCTGGTTTTTGTTATTACCACGATTAGGTAAACAATTCAAAAAATAAGTGACTATATAGAAATGGTGAAAAGACTAATAATACTGCTATTATTTGTATCTAATATAACAGCAGCGCAAACATATGGAATTAAGGACGTTAAGAAGATGTTGAAGTACTCAACGTTCTACGCCGCTGTAAACGGTGGTACGTCACTTTCTGATGTTGATGTTTTCTCTGTAGATAATGGTTTATCTACACAAACTATTTCAACTCCTTATGATTATAACTTTACCATAGGTCTACGTAAAATAGCTAGATTCGGCTACGAAAATAAAGCCCAAACATTTTACGATGGAACAGA
>JGI24006J15134_10000502_pt1 | contig 24329 bp, 28 predicted proteins | sample LinPmetageLP53_FD_15134 | JGI IMG/M metagenome (IMG submission 15134)
CAGAGTACTTTCTCAATAGCTCATTGAACTTCCTCCTAGCCTCACGATATCTCTCTGTCTCCGTTGGTTCAGTGAAGGAGAACCCTTCCTCATACTCATCGAGGATAGCGTCGCCAGACTCATCGAGGACTTCATAACCATTCTCATCTTCCACTGTTGTTCTTACATTCACGATTAACTCACGCTCATCTTGTTGGCGGAGCATCACTTCGTAGTTTATTTCTATTTTTCTTTCTGTTTTCATAGTTTGTTATTTGGTTTTTATGTTATTGGTTTTGTTATGCGGCTATCCCTGCAATGCTTGGCGGTGCATCTATTGCCTCACCGATTGGGTAATGCTTGGACTCTAGTCCGTAGGATACCCACAGCACTGGATAAGGTTGTTCTTGTAGATTGCTTAAGTCATTACTATAACCATCGGTTAAGTACACTAACCCATCGCAGAAGGGTTCGTTATCTCTGACCCAATCGAATGCGGGGTGGAATCTCGTACCACCTCCAACGATAATCTTACTTGGTGCTTGGTCACCTGCATAGAGTTCATGTACATCCCGCACCTTAGATGATACAGATAGGATGACCATCTTCTCAGGTCTTAGGTTATCAAGAAACTCTTGAGCAAGTAGCAGTAGATCAGATGTCAGTTGCTCATCCATAGACCAACTACTGTCGATGACGTATACGATTGTGCCGCATCCATCCCGCCCACGCCCTGCTGTACATAGTCCATTGGTTGCATTGAAGATCGGTGCATTGAATGGTCGAGTCCATCCATCGGTAACTCTTGTGGTGTTCCACTCCATCACATACTTCTTCCAGTCCATGTATGATCGTTGTGATCTTTGATCCTTCACACTTCGCATTGTACTGCTAAGACCCATGTCACTTGATGCCGCAGATATCTCAGCGTTCTTGATTACCTGCTCGGCAATCTGCTCGATCTCTTCAAGTGCCTCCTCCATTGACTCACCATCCTCAAGCTGTGGCTTGTCTGGTAAATCATCACCACCTTGTCCGACCCAATCATCACCTAAGATTTCTTTGTCTGTTGGTTTAGGATCGCCTCCTGCTTCATCACCTTCTTCAGTACTGTCTCCTCCTACAGCATCACCATCTTCAGCATCACCTTCTTGATCTTCATCGCCTTCGCCTTCAGCACCATCACCTTCATCACCACTATCTGATTCACTTGAATCTTGATTAGTGTCAGCATCACTGTCGCTTGAACCATCGCCCTCCTCAGATGTCTGTGGATCACCATCTCCTTCTTGTGGTTCACCTTCATCTGCTCCCTGCTCATCGTCCATCTTGGATTGTCCATTGTTCTCCTCCTTGGTAAGCTCGATTACAATGTTCTCCGTACTCATGTTATCGTACTTGATATCACAGCATGACCCTTCGATGATAGGTAGTAGAGCCGTACTCTGTTTGTGTATAAGTAGATTATCAGCATGGTCAGCCGCTATGTTGACGAGACGTTTACGTTTTGTGAATGCAAGTATCTCTTGAACTGAGGCATCATCCTCTGGCATATCGCCAAGCAACTTGTACAATCTGGAGATACCTAACATCACATGACCTGCTTCGTGTGCTAGTAAGAATGCAAGGAACCCAACTGGATCACTTGTCTTTTCTAACTTGTCCAAGACACCATGCGGATTGAGCCGTAGGTATCTACCATCTGTCTGTCCGTATGGGGTGTTGAAAGTCCAACGCCATTTGAGTAGAGTCAATGCACTGTAGTAAGGATATAACTCTTTGGTTGTCTCTAGCCTCCGCAATGCTTTAGCCAGTGTGCTGTCTCCGTAGTGATCGAACTCAATCGGATCACCTTCTTGTATGCTATCTATATTATGTATCATGGTATTCTATTTTTTAGTTAATGGTTTAGTTTAACAAGAGCTTGTTAAAGTCCTTTCATCTCTGCGTTCTTAGGGTGCTGATCAAGTGGTATGTCTACGTTGATAGCGGCATGGTATCCTGCTCTACCAATCTCCTTAGTAGCGGGTAGTAGGAATCTATCTACGAACCAATCAATATTACCTGCGGCTACAGCCGTACCTCTGTCCCTGCCTTGTGACTCAAGGTCAGTTAGCTCATAGTCCATGATACGTAGTGCGGCATGGATCAACTTGAACTGGTCAGTAGGTTTACTGGATAGTTCCATGTCACCTTTACGTACAGACTCAAGGTCATCAAGCAAACCTACAGAGCTGTTGATGTATGCAATACAATCACGAGCTGTAGTGTCACCGACCTTAGACTGTAGCGTTAGCTTAAGGTGTTTGTTATACTCAGACTTACTCATCTCAAGATTGTTCTCGATATAGTTAATCTGTTTAGCCGCACTAGCCCATGACCTAGGAGTTGGATGCGGTGATCCATCCCAAGGTTGAGGTATGGATGGAGCAAAGCGGTTACCATTCTCCAACTTGGCATTGAACTTTAGGTACTCAACGACTGGAGAGAACTTACTCCATGCGTGGCTTGCCGCCCAACTCAACCATGAATTGATATCTGCTTTTAATATAAACTGATTACCACGATTAACTATCGGAGCATCCAGTACTGCAGAGCGTGATCCATCCTCACGTCTATTACCTGTCACGAGTATCTTGACGTTATCGCCAAGCCTATGTGAACCTATCTTAGACTCACCATCTGGATCAATCGTACTACGTACCAATGATCTAGTATCAGCCGCCCACTCAGGCATCTCATCAAAGACCATCAAGCATGGAGTGTTCTCCATGTTGAGCCTCTTCAGTAAAGCCTCAGTCGGTATACCTTCTGGTTCAGAGAATGCCATGAGATCCTCACCATTAGCACCCTTCTTTAAGACACCATAGCCAGTGATCTCAAGAGGTGATGCACCAGTGTAGTTACACTTGTACACCTGCACATTCTCATCGCCCACTCCGTAGAGTTTAGCGATGGCTTTAGTTACTGAGGCATTAGCAAGTGCTGTCTTGCCTGTGCCTCCTGCTCCTAAGAGAATCATTACTGAATCTCCTGATGAGTATACGATCTCAGCTTGTGTCTGCACATCGCTGAACTTTATTTCTGGTGTTTCTGTATTCATTATATTTGGTTTTCTATTTGGTTTAGTTATGATTGATTTAACAAGAGCTTGTTAAAGTCCACACACAGCGAGCCTACTAGCTGTGCGTTCTGTTTGTTTGTACACGTCCTCGATTGCTGAAGTCGCAAGCTTTCTTGTAGCAGATCCTGCCTTGCCTAAGTGGTCACGCTGTATCTTGCCGACCTCCTGTAGCTCTCTGACAATATCATTGATGACATCGAACTCGAACCAGTTCAACTCCTTCAACTCTGCTGATGCCTCAAGCAACTCATCGAATGTCTTCTGATGTAGACGATCACCCTTAGCAACTTTCTTAATTGCTTTTTTAAGTTTATTCATAGCGGGTTCCAATACTTTGGAATGGTTCCTTGCCATGACATCGATGCGTGTCTTCTCAGACTGAGCAATTACTTTGTTAGCAATCTCCTCAGTCATACCTTCGAAGATAGTACCCTTCTTGATAGCCATCGGTGCGGCTGACCATGATACGGATATGGTGAAGTCAGATAAGAACTCTTCGCCATCATAAGGTACATCGACCTCACTGATGTTATCACCTAAGCCTTCGATAGACTCAGCACGTATCTTGTCCCACTCCATGAGTGCCTGTCTTCTGAGATCATCTAATTGTTTAGACCTCTCATCAATCATCGCCTGTAGATCCGCAACTTTACCTGTCGGTACTAAGCGTACTCCTCTCACATCACTAGGATGTGTACCTATCTTGTAGTCCATCGTAGCTTGCTGACATAGACTAAGCATCTTGCCAAGGGTGTTACCTCTAGACTCCACTACTGTAGCCGACACTCTAGCTCTACCTTTCTTAGCGTTGGTATCCTTAACGACTTCTTTAGTTTTATCTTTAAGGGTGGTGCTAAGTCCTGATGGTTTAGTACCTGTGTAAGTTACTGTTACTGTATTGTTCAAGACCTCAAGCTGCTTCTCTTTATTGAGTCCTGCTTTGATCTCCTTGTCATTGTATTGGTTTGTTGTACTCATTGGTTTATTTTATTTGGTTTGTTATTGTATATTATAAGGCATTATTATATTAATGCAAGTATTATTTTTTATGTTAATCATTTAACAAGAGCTTGTTAAACTCTTATCCTCTTTACTCCTGATATTTCGTTCTCATGTGATGAGTCTGGATGATCCTTGATGAAGCTGTAGAATATTTGTTCAGCTTCTCTGTACGAATCACAACTGGCTCCGTCCACATAGACAGCCTCAACTGTCTCGCCCTTCTCATCTATAGTATCGAGTCTCCAATCCACGTCGAAGACTCCGTATCCATCACCCTCTCGTAGAGTGATCCAATGGTGTAGTGTATTATTTGTCATAGGTATTATTTAGTTTGTTTGTTTTTAATTTAACAAGAGCTTGTTAAAGTTTTGTTCTGTATGGTTCAGTTAATAGGTGCAATGCTCCTAAGTATTTAGATACAAGCTGCCCCTCTGGAAAGGTTGAGAAGTTATCCATCAGGTCAGCGATCTTTACTTCCCTTGCGATGTTACCCGCCTCACCTTCTGCACTGTGAATCCTCATGATGTAGTTGTGATAACTCTCATCATCTCCATGCGTCAGTAGATCGACCGCATCAAGAGTCTCAGGTCTTAGATCTCTCCATGCTAGTTCACGTGCTGACAGGATCGTATCCTCCAGAATATCATGCAGTGCTGCAGCAGCTCTGGATCTATAGCTCACCGCATTGGTTACCCTTAGAATATGGGTGTCGAAGTATGGCTTGCCCATGTCTGTGCCGACTGCACGTAGTTGTCCGTCATGGTATTCCTTTGCAAGTTGTAAAGCTATCTTAGTTTCTTTTATATATGTTGGTTTCATTACTTGGTTTGTTTGTAAGTTGGATAGGGGTTAATGTGCCATGCACGATTTAACAAGAGCTTGTTAAATTGTACACAGCACATTGTTCACCTAACAATCCAACCATTAGTTGAAATTATCCTACCTCTACCCACTGATCATCACTCACTGGCTCATCATTCAGCATAGGTTTTTTTGCTACCTGATGGAAACCTGCACCTGTTATTCCATTGACTCGTTCTCTCGTAGTCACTGTGTTACATCCTGCCAGAGTAGCGTATACTTTACCGCTCTCTCGCTTGATGATTTTGTTTCCGAACAACCAGACGTTATGTCCATCCGTCGATGTGTTCGATACTGTTAGTTCCTTCTGTTGTTCGAAGGCATCTTTTATTCTTTGAGTTACTTGTCTCATTGGTATTCCTTTCTTGGTTTGTATGTTTATAATTTAACAAGAGCTTGTTATTTTGATCCGTTCTCATTTCTAATTGAGAAGACTGTCTTAAGATCACCATTGATACGGAGACACCAGTTTTCTTGATGAGCTAAATCAGATCCTGAGAACTCCACCCTTAGAGATTCTTTCGAGAGAGATGATATACCATCATTGAAGTCTATCCAGTTTACCCTACCATCAGCATCCAGATCGATGTCAGTGACTCGTTCCTTTGATACCGCCCACGAGCTAAAGGATAACCCATTTGAGTTTAGTTCTTCAATTAAGTTTAGTGTTTTTTGCATTGTTTCTAATGTCATTTTATTTACTTGGTTTATTTGTTAAGTTGTTAACCACTTAGTGGTTAAGTTGCTTTCTTATACTACTGGACTCCATTGATCTGCAATAGGCTTCCATGAATATATGATCCAGATAGATTCATATATGTTAAGAAATTTCTTCAGTATATTTATGTCCTTCTGATACTTAATCCTTTCACTCATTGGTCTGGAGTATAGATCAGTTAATAAATTAGAGGCATTGAGCTTGAGGGATGGAGCTTTACCTTGTGCTTTATGAGCCATCAAAATATTACGTGCAACTTTACGTAAGGATAAGTAGTATTGGCACAGATCATAAAAACTAGGTCTGGTTTCACCCATCTGTTTAGATATCCTCAACTCAGTGGACTTGATACCAGCCCACAAGTCACTGTTAAAATTATGAGGGTCTGCCCATATGCTAAAGGGCGTATTGATATGACCAATCTGGTCATGTTTAAATATAAAAAAGTGGTTTAGTGGTGTTTGTTTTTTCATAACTAAAATAATTTACTTGGTTTAGATGTTAAGTATTTAACAAGAGCTTGTTATTTTGCTCCGTTCTCATTCTTAATTGAGTAGATAGTCCTCAACTCTCCGCCCGATATCAGCATCCAGTTGACCTGATGTCCTATATCACAGCCCGAAAACTCTACATGTATATGGTTAGCACGTCTGAGGACAGTGCCATCTTTAAAGTTTATTTCTCGGAGTATACCTTTTTTATCGGTATATATCTCTTCGATGTCATCGACGTTNTCTCTTCTGGAATATAAGCAGAGTCCATTTGAGTTGAGATCTACGAATAGATCTAGTACTTGTTGCAATGTATTTCTTTTCATTTAATTACTTGGTTTAGATATTAAGTATTTAACAAGAGCTTGTTAAATCCATTGATTGCAATGGAATCAATTAACAAGAGCTTGTTATTTAATTTAACAAGAGCTTGTTAACTGGTTCCATTGCACCGACTACAGGTATTACGTAGTCGATGCAACGATGCCAAGGCATCCAGATCTCATAAATCTAGACACTGTGAAACTTCCGTTCGCTCTATTGTTTGTGCAGTGCGTAGCCATTCCGACCATGATAGAAGGCGTTCATAACTAAAGAGCTAAGAGCGTCCACCTAAGACCATTTTAACAAGAGCTTGTTAAATGCACTGCGTCCAAAACTAGAAGGATGAGAAGGATTGCTAATCCGTACCCAACTTTTTTGACCCCTACAAAATGTTCAACCCTCACACGAGGCACTCAACAGGATCCGCAGTTTTCAATTATCAATGCGTAACTTTAGAATTTAACAAGAGCTTGTTATTTGATTTTTAACAAGAGCTTGTTATTTTGATTTAACAAGAGCTTGTTATTTCAGATTTAACAAGAGCTTGTTAAACTGATTAGATAAAAAATGACTACCAAATTATGAGACTATGCCTCAGGGTGTACGGATAGGACATACATTCTCCTCGGATTTTAGACTGCTCTCCACAGATTCCGCCCTGTAATTTTTCTCAAACTGTCAGATTAAATCGAATCAATAAAGCTTAATTCGCTCAAACCTAGCTAGCTTCGCTTCAGGCCTAGCAACCTTCATACTGTCAAAGATCATTTAACAAGAGCTTGTTAAATTTCGGCTATTGAACAGGGGCGCTACACCCTGTTCAATCGTCAAAATTTAGGCTCTTCTTAGCTCTAGAGCTTTGAAGAATTCATCTTGAACCTCAGGAGGCGGAGGCATAGAGGCTCAAAAGTTGGTCTTTTGACACCCCTTTTTTCTCGCCCTTGTCGCTACGCTTTGAGTCATTTGAGCGCAATCCTGCCTTGTTCATCATCTCAGAAAATCCTTGTTGAGACATATAGTCATGAGCCAGTTCACGATATACGACTTGCCTTGCTTGTTTAACGGATAGACCTGCCTCACCTAATTTTCTTACATACCTTTGCAAAGTCTTGTTAAAGATTTTACCCGCCTCAATTACTTTTTTCTTATAAGACTCGCCCGCTTTAGTGATTACTGGTTGAGCATTTTTTACGATTTCAGCTTGTTCAGCTGTAAGATTTACTTTTTTCATTTTTTTGGTTTTCTAATATTTTGGATTGTTAATTGTTAAAAGCTTCACTGCCTCCAACTGTTAATCATTATACATACAAATAGCATAGTGTCTACTAAAAAAGGCAAGTATTTCATAAAATATTCACTTTTTTCATAATATACCCTCAAATTTAACAAGAGCTTGTTAAATCTCCGATTAGGATCTGTTAGGGTTTTAGATATTGTTAGGGTTTTAGATGTTGTTAGGGTTTTAGATATTGTTAGGATTTTATACATTGTTAGGATGTTTTATACATTGTTAGGATTTAGTATATTGTTAGTGTATTATGGTAATTGTATAACCGACAATAGATAGTTTATAATTACCATAGTCCACTTTTAACAAGCTCTTGTTAATTGTTCATTGTTCCTAATCATTAGCAACGTCAAATCATCAAGAGCAATTGACCATTCACAATGCAACACTATCAAGACATCTTAACAATCAACCGTTGCGAGTTATCAACAGATCCGAGACACCACGCCACCCCCCACCCCCCACCATTTTCTGCTGACCTCCCCTCTATATATGTGTGTACACGAAAAAATTTGACTATATTTCAACCGCCTATATAAGTGGGAATGGCGAACTTAAAAAAGCAAGAATACTATAGAAAAAATAGGGAAGACAGGTTAAAGTACCAGAAAGACTACTATGAGCAAAATAGAGATCGAATCAAGAAAGCGAGAGCCAAGAAGATGCTGGAGGAGCCTGACTCAATTGAAAAAGAGAAGATGTACAACCAAGGATATTACATGAGGAATAAAAAGCGTATAATGGGTCAAAGGCGAGTAAAAAGGCGCAGTATCAGTCGCTCATTATAAACCGTGCATTTTACATTATTGAGCGGTAGTTTGATATCGCAGAGCCTTATCAAAAATAATCATAATGAACCAATATATTGCAGTAGAGATAAAGATGAAAACTTTTTTAAAGAGTGTATGCAGTTTCATGCAAATTGCATGAAAGTGAGAACAGTATATATAAAAGTTTTATATAGGTATATTCAATTCTTTTCTAACCTAATAAGATAAATGATAGAACAATTAAAGAGAAAGCAGATTCCCCAAGCAAAGAAGTATGAGATAGATGAGTGTGGTTTCGTGTATCGGGACGATAAGAAATTATCTCAGAAATATAAGAGTGGTAAGTGGTACGTCCAATTAAGAGGTAATGATGGGCGGAACTATACCCTTGAAACTAATAAGTTAGCTGCTCACGTCTTTGGAGAGACTATAAAACTTAGTAGGGACGATATCCTTCATTCGCTTAAAGCAAGAACTGTTGAGGATTTCCCCCGATACGCTGTCACTAGCTTTGGTGCGGTTTACTGTATTGACCCCGCACGTAGAGGATCAAAAGCAGGTGAGAGATATCTATTACGTGATAAGCTTCACAACGGAAAACGATACGTTACGTTGTACCATGTAGACGGGCGACGGAGGTGTCGGCAGGTTAATAAACTAGTCCAAGACGCTTGGGGATATTAAAGGGTTGTTTTTCAGGTAAAAAGATTTAATTTAATAAGAATGTACGAAGCTACTGCAAGTTTAAACGCCTTGGAAGAATTAGGCAGTCTTGATAAAAAAGGCAAACCCGTTAAGACAAGATTAAAAGACGTTAAGAGCGCAATTAATATTTTCGAGAACTTACGTCGTGCCGACGAAGGTTCATCTGTAAACAGAGCACGAATCGATGCAATGTTTGATGGGGCTAATCCTTATAATCAAAATGCCCTTTCGTCTAGTGGTCAGGGTTTAAAAACAAATCTAAACTTTGGGGAAGCTCAAAGGCTCTTAGATATTTCCTTATCTGCTTACGTAGACTTATACTCTTCTTTAGAAAAACTAGTAGAGGTTAAATCTAATCAAACCAAAGCACCTGAAGTTGATCAGTTAGAAGATATCGTATCTGAAGAGCTTACTCAATTACTTCGTTGTTGGCCTGAGTTCCATTCATTGTACTTACGACTTTGCACCACGTTCATTAAACACGGAGTAGCTGTCTCTTACTTTGATACGCCTGACGATTGGAAATTTAGAGTGGGCGGTTTTGCAGATATACTAATGCCTCGCCAAACACCAGCGTCTGAAAGCATGATCGACATTGCTGTAGGCCGTAGGGAGTACCATTTACATGAGTTATTCTCTTTTATTAAAAATGAAAAAGCCGCTACCAATGTTGGGTGGAGTGTTGATGAAGTAAAACGTGTCATCTTAAAAAACGCAAAGACCACAGGCAGGGCACGTAGCAATACTTACAGTGATTGGGAGACTCTTCAGCAGGAGCTGAAGAACAATGATTTATATGAGGGGCATAACAACCCTACAGTTTCCGTACTTCATTTTTGGGTTCGTGAGATGGATGGTTCTGTCTCTCACTACATATGCAGTGAAAAAGACTCTAAAGATTTCTTATATAAGAAGGTCTCCAGATACGAGAGACCAGACCACGCCTATGTAATGTTTACATACGGTGTGGGGTCGAATGGTACTTACCATTCAATTCGGGGCTTGGGCCACCGCATCTTTAACCATATACAAACGAGCAATCGTTTAAGGTGTCAGATGATTGATGGCGCAATGTTAGGGTCGGCAGTAATGATCCAGCCTGAGAACCAGAGGGCGCTAGACGAATTAGGGTTCACTTACTACGGAGCATATGCTGTACTCTCCCCGAATGTTAACATAATTGAAAAAGCAGTCCCGAACTTAAGTACTGCAGTTAAGCCAGCATTAGAAGATATATCTAATCAACTGGCACTTAACACCGATACTGTAAGTACTTATGGGTCACAACAAAGTTCTCCTTACCGCAATCAAATGCAGGTAGTGGCTGATATGGATGTGAGCACTCGTTTATCGGGAGCGTCTTTGAATTTATTCTACGCATCTTGGAACCGCTTACTTCGAGAAGTTGTAAGACGAGTAGTGACTAGTAAAAAGTCTGACCCGATGCTAAAAGACTTCTATGAACGATGTGCAATGAGAGGTGTACCTGAAACATTCATCCGTTCACTTGATACGATGAGAACCAAAGCTGTTAGGTCTATTGGCAATGGTTCTTATGCAAACAGGTTAGTGGCTCTTAAAGAATTGCAAGCTATCAGTGGGTCATTTGACGATGTGGGTCGTAAGAACCTTACTCGTGACATTGTCTCAACTCGTGTTGGTCATGATTTAGCTGACAGGTATACACCGCAGCAAGCGGAGCCTAGACCTACGATAGATACTAAGATTGCATTCCTTGAGAATCAGGAGTTAATGGGCGGTGAGCCAGTGCCAGTTGTTGATGCAGAAATGCACACTGCACATTTGACGGTGCACCTTCCTGAGTTGAACAAGTTGATAGAGGAGTTGAATCAAGGAGTAGCTGATCCAGTCCCATCACTTCCTGCTTTACAAGCGTTCTACCAGCATATATCAGAGACTGTACAGGCTGTTGCCGCTGATCCATCTGCACAAGGTATGGTGAGCAGTGCAAAACAGATATTGAACTTTGCAGAAGAAATGATTAACAACACATCTAAGAAAGTGCAGAAGATGCAGCGTGATCAAATGGCCCAACAAGGTGGTCAAGAGTCTGGAGAGCAGAGTGTATCTATGAAGATGCAGGAGCACGAGATGAAACTTCAGATGGCTAGGCAAAAAGCAGAACTAGACATGGAGTTAAAACAAGCTAAGTTCAAGCAAGAGCAAGCTATAGAAGATGCAAAAACAGTAGCAAAGCTCCGTGAAAACTAAGTTAAATGCCAAGAAAACAATATATTCCTATCCCCGTCGATAGGTTTCGAAAAGATGTTAAAAGAGTCACTACATTGCGAAAGCTCGTGGAAGATCCGATACTTGAAGAAGCAGCAGCGACTCTTAAAGAAGCGGCATCGCCAACTTTCGGCAGCATTACCTCCGATGGAGCCGTCAACGGAACACGACTTGCCTACCACGCTGGCTATTGTGATGCTTTTAGAGATTTACATAGACTAACCAAAGTAGAACCAGATAAACCAAATAGACCTGAAGAATGGACGCACATACAGCCGTAGCCGAAGCACCTACACAAGAATCACCTGAGAACGCTATTGAAGAGATTCCTGCAATGGAACAGCCAGCGGAGTCTGCAAGCTTCACAGATGCCCTTGAAGCGGCTCTAAGTAGCCTTAACGAAGAGCCCAAGGGAGAGAGTAATCCAGAACCTGAATCTGCTCCAGAACCTGAAGCTGCTCCAGAAACCACAGAATCTTCTGAAGAGACTACTGAACAAGAATCTACCGAGAACACAGAGTCTAATGAGCCTCTTGATGATTTAACAGAAGACGTAGGAGATAACTGGACACCTAAAGCGGCAAGTAGATTTAAAAAACTTAAGGAAGAGTTAAAGAGTAATCAGTCAGAGACAGATCAACTTAGACACCAACTTGAGGAACAAGACCTAAAAATTAAAGAGATGTCAGGTCTTGTTGAAAACAGAGACATTGACCAGTTGCAAGACAGGGTAGCTACTTATGAACAAGAAAAAGTAATAAGTGATCTTGAGAATACTCAAGCCTATGCGGAAGCAGTTACTGAGCCCTTACAAAAAATAATGAATCAAGCGTCAGAAATTGCTGACAAGTATGATGTCGATCCTGATGCTTTGATTGATGCCCTCTCTTTAGACGAAGCGGATCAACAAGACGAAGCATTAGTTAAATTATTACCTAATGCTTCTGACAGGGATAAAGCTCGCATATACAACATTATAGATCAGATAGACCCTGTTCTCGAAAGGCGTAATAATTTAATGCAGAACGCTGAAGAAGCTCTTGAAGAAGCAAAAGATATCGAAGAGCAGCAAATTAATATGGAAGCTGCTGAAGATGCCCGTATAAGAAACGTAGTAACTAAAAACGTCTCTGAGAGAGTTACTGAAAAGTTACCTTTCCTTAGTGGTGTTGAAGGTTTCGATATGGGGTCTATACAGGAAAGTGTTTCCGAATTAAACCCTGAGACACTACATCCTGTGGATTTCGCTTACAATGCAGTAGCCTCTAAAATACTTCCTATAGTAATTAAAGAATACATGCAAGCTCGCAAAGAAGCAGAGTCACTTACAGACCAGCTATCTTCGTATGAGGATGCAGAGCCTACAATGTCTGGAACTCCTAAAGGAGATTCTACTAAACGAGTTAGTTCTGAGTTAGGATTTGCTGAAGCTATTGAAGCAGCGTTAGGAGGTTAGTAACCTTTTTTTATCCTAGACTCTACAGCTTCAGTAAAAGATTTACGTTTCTTTTTCTTAGGCTTTGAGTGTCCATACCCTTTTTTCTTGAGGGCTAAATGTTTTTCGTAAGTAGCCGCTTTAACACCCTTACCAGTTTTAGGGTGGTACATCATATGTGTTTTAAAATCTTTCTTATTCATTTTTGTTTTTGTTTTTGTTTTTACGTTTAAATTTTCCTGTAGCTCTTAGAAAAGCTGACCTTTCTGCTTTTGTATACTTAGCTCTTTGTTTACCTTCAGCGGTAGCTTTACGTTTTCTCCGTGTCCCTGCTGCGTATTTAGCAGACGATAGCATTTTTATAGCTTTATGAGGTAAGTATCTCTCCCCTGTTTTTGCAGAAGGTTTACCAGATCGAGTTCTCCATTTCTGATCTGTCCATTTCTTTAATGATTGCTGTGATTTTTTTAAAGACATTAAGTATAACCTCCACCACTTTTTTTATATTCAGAAGCTAGTAGCTGTGCTTTTCTAGCTGACCACTGCCCAGACCTACCTCCTTTTGAGCCACGCATAATTTTTCTAAAAAGATTCTTACGCATAGTTGGCTTGGTGTAATTACCAGCTTCGTTTACCTTAGATTTCTTTTTACGGTTGTTAGTATAAGTTTTTTTCATTACCAAAGTTTTTTACATGCCCAATAACGAGCGGTTGTTTTGTCTTTTGCAGTAGCGCAGTTGTGCCTTGCTCTAAAGTTTTTACGCCTTTTAGGATTCTTATGTTGTCTAAAATCTTGATAGTCCCTGTGCCCAAACCCTACCTTTTTAATTTTATCTCCTTGTTTTCCTAGTACGACAAATTTCTTTTTACTACCAGCAGGAGCTTTCTTAGGTTTATTAAAACCTGCAAATATCTCCCCGTGATACTTAATTTTCCCTGATGGAAGTCTTGTAAATCTACCTTTTGCCATTTGTTAAATTATTTTCTGGTGTTTATATGATTCGTGTGCATATTAAATACATGAAACTTAAACAGTTACTTTGTGCCATAACTTTAGCGGTTGCCGCTTTTTGTAATATATCATGCGAAACTACAGATGCAAAGGTAGGACTTCCTATTCCGTTTACAGATCCTGCTACTAGAGTAGCTGTTGACATTAAAGCGACTGTGCTTCCACCTAGGTTTTGTGTAGGGCTAGATATCCTACAAGACTAAGGGGTTGATTTATAAAAGGCTTAGTGTATTTTTATACAAACAATACATATCATGGCATTTAAATTTAAACTCAAAGCCCGTCCAAAAAGCAGAAGACCACGTTTCGGTGGTTTAGGTAGTCCTTCTAAAAGAACTAGAGGAGGCTCAATGAGTCGTCTTAAAAGAAAAAAAGAAGAAGCTGCTGCTAAGAAAAAAACGAAAGAAGCTGTCGATAAAAAACTGACAGACAAATCTGAAAATAATAAGAAGCAGCCTTGGCATCATTCTAATGCTGATGGGACTCCTGAAAAGAAAAAAGCGATGAGGGAAGCTAAGAACCTAGAAGAAGGATACAACAAGGACGGTTTGGTAGAAGGTAAAGGAGGTTTTGGGCTAGAAGCTCCTAAAAAATTTAAGTCTAAAGAAGAGCAGACAAAAGCTGAAAAGGAAGCATTAGATAATGTTAATAGACGACTAGCCGCCAAGGAAAAAGCCGCCAAGGAAAAAGCTAATAAGAATAAGAAGGGAACCACATACTTCAATATTAGTAGCCCTATGTATAAGTCGGAGTAATTCTCTTATTGACTTAACAAGAGAATAGATTTAATTTTACCTATCGCATTCAGATAGGTTGCTCTAGCCATATAATTAGTTCAGTCTGGCTGTGATCAGAGCTGCGTCTCTTAGACATAAATCTTGTAGGTTGCTCTAGCCTTATAATTAGTTCTACATAATCAAGATTTGTATAAAACAATTAACTAGATCGCTTACCCGCCTGAAAGGGAAGTGGTCTGCACTAATATACAACTTAACTAATTATTTAATAAAATGTCTACATTCTCACAATCGGATGGTGCGACTAACATCGACAACATCCTTACACAAGAGGCGAACCGTATCGGAGCTGATATACACAAAAGTACTGTGCATACATCTCCGTGGATTGACCTCGTTAAAAAATCTACATTCCCTGATCAGATGGGTTATCAACTTACTACGTTGATTTATTCTTCTGCACTCCCAACAACTGACGCTGCAGGTGGAACACTTGCTGGTTCAGCTATATGGGGGAACATGGGAGCTATTAACGGTGATGCTAACGTATTCGGAACTGCTGCTGTTGATCAGCCTTTGAAGGATGCTGCTGAGTCAACTGTTGGCCCTAATGAGTCAAACAAAGGAGCTATTAACTTCGGTAAAGAGCTTAAGAAATACAACTTAAAACGTGCTGTCATTGAGTCACCACGCATCAATGTTGAGGATCTTCGGTTTGCTGCTCATCGTACTGATCAGCTTCGTGCTATTCTTGATCTGATGACTGAATCAACCCGTTACACATGGGAAGAGCGTTATCGTGATGAGTTTGATGCCCTTGCTGACAACCATGTTGCATGTCGTAAGGTATCATCAAATTCAGCACTGCTCACAGGTGTAGAAGGTACTTCATCAGAAACCACGCTTATTGCTGGAGGAGATGTTGACTTAGGTACTCATGCAGATGATACCGCTAATGATGATATATACGATACTAAACAAGCTGGTAACACAAAGCTTCCCGAAGCAAATATCTCTAACGCATTGTTAGATGATATCTACTTTAGATTAGTTCGTGCGGGTGCAGGTGGAAACGCTTATGGCCGTGAAAATGGAAGACCTGTGTTTGGTCTTGTATGTTCATCAGAAGTATCACGAGAGCTTCAGATTGAGTCTGAGTTCAGAGATGATATCAGATACAACCAGTCAAGAGTTAGTGAGCTTGTTGCTCCATTAGGAGTTGAGAAGTCATTCCGTGGTTATTACCACTTGGTTGATGATCTTGCACCTCGTTTCAAGATTGCTTCTAACGACAAGCTTGAAAGAGTGCTGCCTTATACAGTGAGTGGTGGAATTGTTACACCTAACTCTGCTTATGATACAGCTCCAGTTGAGATGGCATATATCATTCACCCAGACGTATACGAGTCACAGATTCCAAATCCGTTGAGTGGTGCAAATGGTCTTACATTTAACCCCGTTAACTACAAAGGGGACTTTAAATGGACTAACATTCCTGATGCTTCTCTTAACCCAGACGGTACAATCGGATTCTTCCGTGGTATTCTTGCTTCTGCTTCTAAGCCGATCAAGACTAAGTTTGGTTATGCGATTGCTATTGCAAGGAAGTCAACAGACCGTGCTTTAGGACTCTAATTAATTAGAGATACCAATCACAAGATTCCCCGATCCTCTTGACAAAGAGAGGGGATCGGGGATCTTTATTTAACAACACAAATATTATGCCAAAAGTAGGAGACAAAAAATACGATTACGACGAAGAAGGTATGGAAGAAGCAGAAGCAGAAGCCGCTGATTCAGGTCAAGATGTTCAAATGGCTGACGACTCATTTGTTGTCGCTATTGAAAAAGCTATGGAAGCCCCTAAAAAGGAGCCTAAAGAAGAATCTGAAGGAGAGCCTAAAGAAGAATCTGAAGGAGATCCTGAAGGAGAGTCTGAAGAAAAATCTGAAGGAGAATCTAAAGCAGCAGATTTATTCATGGAAGTCTTTGGAGAAAAATATGATCCAGAGGACGAAGAGCACCAAGAGCATATGGAGTCAATTAGCGAGTTAATGGAAGCCAATCCTGAAGCATCATCTTCAGAGTTAGTGACTATGTATATTCGTGGTAACGTAGTTCTTGCTGACTAGAAAATAGTGCATGGCTCAAACCTTAACAAATTTAAGCCTAGAACAAACCATATCAGCTACTGTTGATACAGGTGTTGATACGGGTATAACTACTACACTTAACGTAGGGGGCACTAACACTATCCCAATAACTACAACGGATGCGGATGTTATTTATAGTTTTAAAGTAACTTTTGATAGTAGCGACGACGTAGTTACTTGGGTTTTAAGTAGTGGTGCTGTAACACAAACAACAGGCTCAGGTGCTGCTATTAAAGGAGCAGGTAGCACTACTTTTGACGTAGCTGGAGATGCTCTTCCTAGTATGGTTAAAGTTGCGGCTATTTACTACGAAGTACCTGCTGCTAATTCTAATTTTGTAAGAGCTAATTCATCTACTGACGAATTAGGAGATATAAAGTTTGCAGGAGGAGCAGGGCGGTCTGCTCTACTAATACCTAAAAACTATACAGTAGGTAGTAACAATGTTGCGTTCTCATGTGGAGGAGCCGCAACAATAACTGTTGTGTGTCTAGCTAAAGATAACTAAGATGGCAGTTTCCTCTAACAGACGACAACGGGTAATTCAATTTGCGACTCCCAAAGTTGCCGATCTTGTAGTAGTAGAGGTAGTTGATGTTAGTAAAGGAGTAAGCTCTGCTGATGCTGCAGATAACACGGCATACGGCACAGCTCATCCAGACACTAGCAAGTTCCCTAACTTTAAATTAGCTCTTATTAAGAATGCTGATGACAAACAAGGGCAGTTTCAATACTGGTATTATGTTAAGGATAGAGCTAACCAAGATGATTATAATTGGGAATACCAAGCCGCAGGTGGTTCAAGTCCTTTATATGACACAGTAGTCCGTACTTATGTTCTTTTAAGAAGTACGTATGACGAAAGCACCCCCGCTTTAAATTCGTATTTACCTACAGTTACTGCAGATCCTTTTACTGATGCAGGAGCACCTAATGTTGGTTTTGATACTGAGTACGTTCTTTTCGACAAAAGGCAAGTACGTTCAGGAGACGAGTCTTTAGATTCTTTATATGTTACGGAGCAGAGGGTTTATGTTAAGAAAGTTCCTATAAGGAGGATTGATATTGATAGAGAGTTTGATGTACCGTTAAGAACTAAAGAAACAATTTTTTATAAGAGTGAAATACCATCTAAGACAGTATTATTCGGGACTACTGACACTACCGTTGCAGAGACTAACAGTTTAACAACAGCAGCTACATTTGCTGCTGGAGAAGATGCAGTGGTTACCAATACTGTGCCAAATCCTGATTTACCTAATGTTCTGTTTTGGGGTACTTCGGAATTCCCTGTATCAACAGGTACAGCTAATAAGTTTGGTATACTTTGCTCTGGTAGACAATTAACTGATAACTGGTATGCCTTGAGGGAAGAAGAGGTTATTAAAACAGATTCTGCTGGACTTGTTAAAAGTTATGATACCTATCAATCATACTACTGGCCTCCTGTTCTTGCTTTTATGAAGACAGAAAATTGGAAGTTAAGAGACGGAGGACAAGACCCGTCTATTTATCCAGTTTACAAAAGAAGTGGATATAGAGGGCCTACTAAAATTTTAATTGAGTTATACTGGAAGGAAAGTACTTGGTCTGACTCTGACCTAACAACAATAGTCCCGATGTTCCCAGAGCCTTTAGTATTTAATACTCCGTTAGGGAGTGTTACTGTTCCTGAATGTTTACATGAGAGAATAATACTAAAAGCTACTACAGGCACTAACCACAATAAGTATGATTATATAGGGACTACTTGGGATTTCTTAGCTACAAATCATACTGACTGGCCCTCCACTATTATTATTTCAGACTCACAAAAACCATTTAGAGGCGGCTATCTTAGAGAAAAAGTAACTGCGAAAAGACCAACTGCGTAATATGGAGAGAGTATCAAACTCTACTGAATCAACTGCCGCCTTTCCTAGAGGGGAAGATGGTCTTATGCCTAATACTTCAGGGCAGCCTGAAGATGTCAGTTCTTTTGGAGAAGTACCTTCTCCTGATTATGGACCCACTCCATCTATATCAACGCTATCTTCTTTTTCGCCCTCAACCAGCTCTAACGTACACCCATTTAAATTAGAAAGATTTGAGGACAATAAAGGAAACACTAGGACTAGAATTTATTTAGGGAGGCTTCGTTATTTAATAAATAACTTTAATGTTGTTATCCAAGCAGACACAACAGGAACAACGTCCTACGGCACTATACCTACAAGTGGAGCTACTGAAACAAGTTCAGAGGCAGGTAATGAGTTAACATTGTCTGGTGTGACATTACCACAGCATCAGCATGATGTGACTTCAGGAGATGTAATAATGCCTGATCACAAACATAGTGTAGGCACTGGTGATTTAACTGCTAATCCTGCAGACACTACTACTCAAGGCACTACTATTCAACATAGTGGTACTATACATGCGCATGAAAAAGGTAGTTATGAAATGCCTGAGCACTCACATACTCAAGGAGGTGAAGCAGCAGCAAAGGAAGGAACTGGATCAGGAGGTATAACAACAGGCACTACGATTCAAGATAGTGGTACTGTACATACACATGAAAAAGGTACTCTTGCAATGCCTGAGCACTCACATACTCAAGGAGGCACAGCAGCAGCAAAAGAAACTACTGAAATAACAACAGGCACTACGATTCAAGATAGTGGTACTGTACATGCGCATGAAAAAGGCAGTTATGAAATGCCTGAGCACTCACATACTCAAGGTGGTACAGCAGCAGCAAAAACAGGTGACGATATAACAACAGGCACTACGATTCAAGATAGTGGTACTGTACATGCGCATGAAAAAGGCAGTTATGAAATGCCTGAGCACTCTCATACTCAAGGAGGTACAGCAGCACCAAAAACAGGTGATGATATAACAACAGGCACTACGATTCAAACTAGTAATACTGAGCATAAACATGCTGCAGGTACTTTTGAAATGCCTGAGCACTCACATACTCAAGGAGGCACAGCAGCACCAAAAACAGGTGACGATATAACAACAGGAACTACGATTCAAACTAGCAATACTGAGCATAAACATGCTGCAGGTGATTATGAAATGCCTGACCACTCACATGATCAGGGAGGTACAGCAGAAGCAAAGTCAGGCAATGCCGTAACAAGAGGAGATACATTTGCTGGTGGTACACACACTCACGATGTTAGTGGGTTATCTGTCTCAATGGGTGAACATTACCATGAAAGTGGTGGTACAGTTTTAGGTGATGACAATCAACTAAAGTTTAAACAACATACACATGGTATAGGTAATTACAGTATTCCTAATCACGAGCACAAAGCACAAGAAGGGGATAAAAAATTATTAGTTCCTCAACACAAGCATCTTCCTAGAGACTCATCATCAGAAGATGGCTTGGTTATGCCTAACCATAAGCATGCTTCGGGTGGTTATGCAATGCCTGACCACCAACACAACCAAGGTGGTACAGCAGCAGCAAAAACAGGTACGGCTATAACAACAGGGGAAACGATTCAAAGCAGTGAGAAAACAGGACACACTCACGGTGTTTCTTCACTAACCGCTACAGTTGCAGAGCATGTTCATTCCAGTCAAGGCACTGTTTCAGGAACCGATCAAAAGCTAACAATAAAGCAACATACACACCTTCCTAGAAATGGGTCTGAAGATGGTTTGGTTATGCCTAACCATATACATGCGTCTGATGATTTAGTGGCTGCAGCAAAAACAGGTGACGATATAACAGAAGGAACTACGATTCAAACTAGTAATACTGAGCACACTCACTCCACTTCTGGAATGTCTGCTCCAATGGATGACCATTATCATACTAGTGGAGGTACAGGTACAGGTAGCGACCAGCAACTAAAGTTCCGACAACACACGCACTCGTTACCTTCAACAACAGGAGGCCCAACAACTGGAAGTGGGGCTTCAAGCGGAGGATCTTATGGAGGAGCAGATTCTAGTCATACCCATAACTTAGGAGGTTTCACAGGGAACCTAAGTGGTTTTGGAGTCGATGATTCAGGCGGATTAGCTCCTGAAGACATAACAGGAAATACGGGAGGAATAGGTCATTCACTTCCATCTCAAAGTCTTTCAGGTGCATTAGGCAATGAATCTGCACACTCACACGACTATAACAAAGACGACCACTCACATAGTGTCACAGGGAACACAGATCAAGTTACAAATTATGCTTCTAATAAGAAGATTACTGGAAACACAGGAAACATCTCTAATTTCGGAGAAACTGGATACCCTGAAGAGGTTCAGGGTAATACTGGAGGAATACTTGGCTCACCTCCTTCTTCTAATATTAATGGTACTTTAGATGATGAGTCTTCCCATTCTCACGAATACTATAAAGATAATCACTCTCACACCTTAACAGGGCAAACAGGGGGTTTATATTCTTCGGCACTGATAACAGGAGATTCTGCAGAGGTTAAAGAGTATGCTACTGACGGAGATGAGAGGAGAATTACTGGAAACACTGGAAGCGTTGACTTAGCTGGTTCTTCTAGTGATGATTTAGAAGTAACAGGAAACACTGGAGGGTTATCTGAGTCTACTACTACCGCAATAACAGGAGCTTCAGGTAATGTTACTAATTTTGGAGCTTCAGGTGACCCTGAGCATATAACAGGAAATACAGGTGGGTTAGGACATACAGCTCCTTCTCAAAGTCTTTCAGGTACATTAGGCAGTGAATCTGATCATAAACATCAGTACAAAAAAGATAATCACTCACATGTCTTAATAGGTCAGACAGGAGACTTATATAGTTCTACGGAGACAACTACCTCAATAACAGGAGACTCAGCTAATGAAGCTACACATTCACACGACTACAACAAAGATGACCACACACATATATTAGCAGGTCAGACTGGCAATGTATACGGCTCTGGCTCAAAAGCTATAGCAGGAGACTCAGCTAATGAATCTACACACTCACACGACTATAACAAAGATGACCACACACATACATTAGCAGGTCAGACTGGCAATGTATATGGTTCTTCAAAAGCTATAGTAGGAACTTCAGCTACTGAAGGTACACACTCGCACAAGTATAACAAAGATAACCACACACATACATTAGAGGGTCAGACTGGCAATGTATACGGCTCTGGTTCAAAAGCTATAGTAGGGACTTCAGCTACTGAAGGGGTGCACTCGCACAAGTATAACAAAGATGATCACTCGCACAACTTAACAGGTCAGACTGGCAATGTATATGGTTCAAAAGATATAGTAGGAGATTTAGCTACTGAAGGGGTGCACTCGCACAAGTATAACAAAGATGATCACTCGCACAACTTAACAGGTCAGACTGGTAATGTATATGGCTCTGGTTCAAAAGATATAGTAGGAACTTCAGCTACTGAAGGGGTGCACTCGCACAAGTATAACAAAGATGATCATTCCCACCCTATATCTGGTGAAACTAATACAGTCAAAGATTACTCGACAGAAGATAATCAAAAAGTAACAGGCACAACAGGAAATGTAAAAGTAGGGTCATCTTCAACTTTACCTAATATACCAATATCAGCTTCAGGCACTTCAGTAGCTCACCCTCACAAATTACCTGATTTAGTTAACAGTGATAGTGCAGCAGATAGATTTGTATGTGTAAAAAATCAAGATCAAGGAGCTGGATTTATCAATGAAATTGAACCTACAGGTTTTACAGCTTTAAAAGACTCTAACGATAAAGATACCGTAGTTAAAGCTAAGACAATGTCTATAGCTGAAACTCATGGTTCATTCTTTTTAAAGTGGTCAATCACACTACCTACGGGGAGTGCTTCAGGAGCTACGATAGCCGCTGATGCAATTAGCATTCATAGAGATGCTGACCCAACTAAAACAGCAGAGCAGTTGCAAAACGACTTTGGGAAGATGTCATCTTTAGTAGCAGATAGTGAAAACGCTACTATGTCTACTTTTAAAAGAGATTCACACTCAGAAGATGACAGAACAGCTACTTATTATGTAAAACTAGGTGTTTCTTATGATCCTAGTGCCGCTGGGGTAAATTCAAAAACTATTGAGCAAATAACATATGAGAACGTATATTGGTCTCCTTTGTTTATATCTAGTATTACATAGCACATCTGCTTAGGTAGTTGAATTAGCTTAAAATCCCTTTATATTTAAGGTATCGTGCCAGCTAAAACTACAGAACAGCTATTTGCTACCCATTCCCAATATTTAGACGCTTCATTTTCCCATCAAGAAGATTTCCGTAACGCTTTAAATGAGGTTATGCCTCGTATATATAAGATGGGGTTTTGGAGAGAAATGCTTGTAGAACATACACAGGACGCTTCTGCTGGTTACATATCACTCCCTCAAGACACGGATTCAATAGTAGCGGGGATTTTAGATAATAGTCCTATGCCTACTAGGTCTTTATGGCATGACTATAAATTGTTTGGGACAAATAAAGATGATACAACAAATATACATGCTTTTATTGATGACGGGTACTCATCTGTTTATAGAGATCTTGTAGTAGGAAATAAGTATAAAATCCAATACCATACACTAAAAGGGCTTAATTTTAATACAGAGCCTAGTGGTGGAACTGTTGTAGTTAAATATAGAAAACATGAAGACGGTACAGGTACTGGATCAACTGCTTTAGTTGCTGGTCAAACAAAATTAGAAGGAGTTTCTTATAATGAAGCTACTAAAACATTTGCAGGAGCTTCTCAATCAACTTCTGTAGATATGATTAATAACCAAGATGTGACTGATATTTTATCTATCACTTGGCTTGGTGTTGAAGAAGATCATCCTGTTCAGATAACAGCTAAATATAATGGTGTTGCAGGAGGTTCAACTTCTACTGACTCGACTAAAGATTTACTTTTGTCTGAAATAAACTCTACTAATGGAGTCTCAAGGTATAGAAGATTTAGAGTTGGCGGCACTGACTCTACTTCAGTAGCGCATATGCTTTTAAAACGTAAGTGGGTAGATGTCGATACTGCTTCTGATTTAGTATACATGCCAGCTAACGCTGTTTTAAAGCATGCTCTATTAGGTAAACTTAGTGAAGATAATGCCGATATTCAAAGAGCTCAATATCATTGGGCAACTGTAGCTAAACTTTTAGAAACAGATACCGATTCATATAGAGGAGCCGCTAAACCAACTTTACATATTGCTCCTGACGGTGTTGGTGGAGGTATGTCAGGAATGTATTAACAATTTAACAAACAAAAGTAATTATGGCTGATCCAACACCTATAGATTTGAAGAGAGGTAGGGCAACTACGTTTCTGTTAACATATATGCCAGCAGTAAACAGTGGCACACAAACCTCTAAAGATTTTACTTCTGGTTTTACTGCTTCTTTAGTTATCCGTAGAAAGATAGGTAACTCATATAATGGGCCTGAAGTTGACACACTAACTACTACTAACAATAGAATAACTTTTATTAACCCTGTTGTTGATGGGGCTCAGACGGG
>JGI24006J15134_10000505_pt1 | contig 24197 bp, 27 predicted proteins | sample LinPmetageLP53_FD_15134 | JGI IMG/M metagenome (IMG submission 15134)
AAAGGTCTTTTACGTTTCGTATACAGGTTTCCAGACCTCGAATGTAACCTGTAGTTTCTTTATATCCAGCGAAGTCTTTTGCTCCCCCAGTACTTACGAATTCTAACGCAGATGCTTTGTCTTCTTCAAACCTTTTAATTAGTACACTAAAGACAGTTTCTGTCATTATTCGTTATCTCTCTCTTGCATGAGTCGTATAATATCCATATCTGCTGCTTTACTTGCTTGTTCAGTCTCTAACGCTATCTTTACTCCTGCTTTTTTAGCTTCTAGTTCTAATTCTTTAGTATCTAGATCAAGCTCTTTAGCTGTTGCTATAGCGTCTACCATATCTTTCTTTTGCTTTCTCTGCTGCTCCGCTACTTTTAATTGTATATCTGCAGCGTCTTTTTGAGCTTTCTGTTGTGTTTCTTGAGTTTTAATTGCTAACTCTTGCTGCTGCATTTGTATTACAGGGTCTTGCATCTTCTGTTGTGCTTGCTTTTGTGCTTGCTGCTGTTGGTGCGTCTGAGTTAATTGTTGCCCTGCTTGAGCTACAAGTCTCGATACCGATGTTTCTATCTCTTTGGGTATATCTACATTCGGTGCAGGTAAAGAAGCACCCAACTTCTCTTCTATTTGTTCCCTATACAAGAAGGCGTAGTGTTCTAGTTTATGTGCTTGTAATGCGGCTAACGTGCGTTGGCTTGCAGGATCTTTACCCAAAGCTTGCATAATCATTGGATCTTGCATGAAAGATTCATGTGCAGTGATATGTGCTTTGTGGTCTTGGAATATGAACGCCTTCAGAGGCTTACCCATCAGTACATTCATATTCTCACTAATTGGATCTATTGGTTTTGCGTCATCTTGTGTAGGTACGAGCTTATCTGCGTTTTTTATACCTAACACTTCTATCATCTGACGATGTAATTGCGGTAGGTTATATATCTGTGGAGCTTGCTGGGCCATTTGTAGCACTGCTTGGTATTGCACTACTCTTTGCGCCATCGTAGAGTTATTAGGATCACTGACAGGTATAACATCTACCATGTCATAATCTCGCTGCCTAGCACTTGTCTCCCCACGATGAGGTTGATACCCATACTCTTCAGGGGCGTATGCTGCCATTATCGCTTTAAGAAGTTTAAACTCCTGCTTCATCGCGTAGTGAACACGGGCTTGTACCGCCGCCATTGGCTTCAATGTACGCTCTAACAGGGCTAATGTAGTGCCCACAGGAGCATTAGCCGACATATCAGAAATGTTCATGTCACTAATAGCGCCTAGCCGCCTACCTTCAGTAGTTATCTTGTCAAGGAGAGCTAGTAGTGTCTGACTAGGCTCCTTATAAGGAAGTGGCATGATATTGTCTTTAATACTGCCAGAAGGTACATCTACATCCTTGAACTCTCCGGGTTCAATCGGGGTATCATCCCCTGAAATACGTAGCCCACGGGACTTTAAGCCTCCCGGAAGGTTAGATAACGTACCTGCATCTATAAGTTGGCGTATGAGAGAAGTACCGGCTTTAGCGTACCCCCCTACTATATGTATGAGTCCTAGCCCATAGAACCCAAATCCGGGCACGTACACGTAATGTACGAAATGTTGCCGTTTTAACTCAAGTTCATCTTCAGAATCCCAGTTCCTACGTATGGCTAGTATGGTGTTTGTACCCTTTTCCAGCGTTATAACGTAAGGTTTGGCTAGATCTTCTTCGTCATCTACACCCTCTAGCACTGTCGTTACGTGTATCTCATAAAGAGTGTAACGGTCATCATCACTAAGGGAAAAGCCGTTATCTTTGGCTTTCTTTTCTTCAATATCGGTGTGGTATGCCTGTGGTTCTCCTAGTTCTGTGTCCCTATAGAAGCCACTTGCTTGTAATCGACGTAATTCGTTCTTAGTTTTACGCATAATGTGGGTTACACGTTCCGCAGACTCTATGTTTGACGCTCCATAAGGTACAATTACGTCTTCTGCGGGTATGTACATAGCTACTTGTCGCCCTAAATTAGGGTCAAAGTAGACTTTTTTGAAGGCTGACCCTGCTAAACCAAGGCTATACAGTAATCTTTCGTGTTCTGACCGATATTCCACCATTTTATCGGTCAATTCGTAGTTCATATCCGCTTTTACACGGTCAGCAGCTTCTAGATTTCTCTTTAGTTTCCTCACCAAGGATCTTAGTACGTACTGGCCCCGCTGCAGGGAATGTTTCACTCATTGCTTCTGCTTGAAAACGTATAGCAGCTTCGGCTAACACGTTAGAATACACACCACAGGCACCTTCCCAAGGCTCAGAGCGCTCTTCAATGTTAAATCCAAGCACCTGTAACCCTTTAACATAGGTCTCAGCCCACTCTTTTCGGGCATCTGTATCAGATTCTACGGATTCAATAAGCTCATTGGCTAAAGAAGATAGCTCACTATCCTCTAGAAATTCTGCTAGGTTAGAATCAAACTCTCCCATATCCCCAATATTAGAATCAGGAACGATAGTTATTTCCATAGAGCCATCAGATAGAGTTACCACCTCTGGATCTACAATCTCTATGGACATACCCTCTTCAGATTCAGATAGACCCTCTATCCCTTCCGGTGCCGCGTATAAGCTTTTCTCGATTGCCATTAGTAGTACCCGCCTCGTTTCTGTTTGAAGTACCGCATCTCTTCTGGCTCGTCCGTTGGTAGACGGATAAACCCACCTTGCCTAAATCTCATAAGGGCCATAACCGTACTATCCACCAAGTCATCATGGGAAGCAAAAGGGAACCCTGCAATTTCTTCAATAACCTCTTCTGCCCACCTAGTAGCAGGCATCCAACACATTCCTGACGCTACTATATCAGCGACTGAGTTCAAACGCGCTAATTTATCTCCTGACCCTCTATGCGGGGTATATTCTTGTACGGGCAACCCCATACGTCTCATCTCTTGGTACAACGCCGTACCCGCGCTTTTCTTCTCTACAATGAACGAATCCGGTTCCCACTCATTATACTCTTCCATTGCTAGGTCTTTTAGCTCTGGAAACTCTAGCCGCTTCTTAATACTGTTGAGCAGGATTATATGGTACGCATTCTCATCCTCATTAAAGAACACTCCCCATGTAGTTAGTGCTGTGAAATCTGCACGGTTGTGGGTTTCTGCTGCAGCGTCTAGGGACATTATGATGTATTCGCACTCAGGCGGTTTGTCTTCTCCCCATGACTGCCACCAATCTCGTTTGATGAGTGCCGCTTCTTCCGCCGTAGGTTCCTGTTGATACTGAGCGTTCCACTGAAAAGTAGGCATAGACGCTTTGGTACGGAGTAGCGCATCCATATCAAAGAACTCAGGCCACAGAGGTTTCTGTACTGGCTTACCCTCTTTATCACTTGTCTCTAATATAGCGGGAAACTCAACAACGTCATACTGGTCTGACAGATCGTTATTGACCATATCCCTAGTCACACGCCCCGTCAGGTCATCCATATGCCAACGGGTCTGAATAATAGCTACCCTACCTCCCGGCATTAGACGAGTACGTGCTCCAAAGGTAAACCACTCATAGGCTTTTTCAAAGACCTCAAAGTTACCGTTAATCACATCCTGCTCTGAATGTGGGTCATCAATCAATAGTAGATCTGCACCCCGACCAGCGATAGAGGAACCAATACCACAAGCGTAGTACTCCCCTCCCATGTTGGTATTCCAACGCCCTGCTGATTTAGAGTCGGAGGCCAGAGCAACATTAGGGAATATACTTCTATACTCATCAGTGCTTATTAGGTTACGTACCTTTCTACCGAAATCTACCGCCAGATCGGTGGTGTGTGACACCATCATTACTTTCTTGTTCGGGTTTCGCCCTAAGAACCACGCGGGGAAATAAATAGATACGAGTTGGCTTTTACCGTGGCGTGGGGGTATGTTGACGCATATCCGGTCTTTCTCGCCACGCTCAATACCCATAAGTAGTTTAGCCAACATACTGTGATGCCTACCTACAATATAATCAGGCTGCATACGTTTGCAAAATTCTAGTAGGTCTATAAAGGCTTCTTCATTTTCTTGTCGGGAGGCAAGCTCATCGACAATACGATTAATCTCAACTACTTCTTCTTGAGAAAAAGAATCGAGGTTATCGAGCATCTGCTGCACTTCTTCCTCTGAAAAGTCTAATGCGGCCTCAGTCGTCATATTCTTCTTTGTTCTTAGGTTCATCTAACCCAAGCTCTTCGGCTACGTCAATAATTACAGCATCTTCTATAGCCTCACCTACAACAAGCTTTTCTAACTTAGTCTTTAATTTATCACGTAGGTCATCGGTAGACTGATGGGTAATAGTTACCTCAGACTTCTCTGCAAACAGAGCTACATCGGAAATCTTACCTAGTAGTTCCAAAGCCCTCATACGCACTCTAGGGTCAGGGTTTTCGGATTCTAATAGTAGTTTATTGGTTACTAGGTGCCTTATCTGTACAGAACTTTCTACAACAGACCGTCCAAACTCTTTTAGTATTTTGTCGGTAACAATAAGAGATGCAGGTGTGAGAGTCGCTGCTCGTTTAACAGTTATCTTCTTAGATGTCTTTTCGGGGTTTTCAGCGTAAGCGGATACTAACTTAGCAGCGTTCTCTTTATCTTCTTTAGTTGGAGTTATTTCTAACCCATGTTCGGCTAGTTTGGTAGCCGTGTTACACGCAGCGGAAGTTGTATCCTTCAAGTCAATCAAAGAACTAGATTCTGTTACTTCTACCCCAAGCTCTGGCTTGATGTTTAGTGTCACATTTTTTCGCAGGTGTTAACCGTTAGTCCGATTTATACATTAAAAAGTCCAAAAAGTCCAAAACGTAAAAAATGAGAGAAAAAAATTTTTACAAGGAGGACTTAAAAATAGAGGGGGGGGTACCGACAAAACCGACAAAAGGTACAAAACTCAAAAAATAACAGATTACTCGTCTAGATTAGTAATATACAGATGAGGATGGTACCAATTTGAGAATCGGGGTGTGGGGGGTCCGATAATCCCGTTTGCAATTAGGGATGATCCCTAACGTCAAAAAAGAAACGTGATTAAATATTAGTATAGGTGTCGATTCCCTAGTATATAAACTAGATCGTGAGATACTATGTCTGTCCTCGGGAACACGAGGGCATAACTTAACTTAACTCTATAAGGAACATAGTATGTCAATTGCAAAGAAAGATATGTCCGCTATCAATACTACTGGCGCGACATGGGCGAAAGCGGATCATACCGCTACCATTTACCTTGAAGGTGGGACAGTAAAGGGCAAGGATGTGAAAGGTTTATTCCCTATGCTTGTTGAAGCCGGCGTTAATAGTCGAGAGCAATTGCTCAAGACTACCGCCAAAAACGATAAAGCGCCTGTACTTACGGTTGATGATATCGACGATTTCGAAGTGACCCTGTTCAAGGCAAAGCATCCGGAACGTTATATGTTGTCACTGATGCTCAAGGATGATCCTAGACTTGATGGGTCCGACGTTATCGATGAGGACGGCAAGTTTATTTGTAAGCGTACTTACGACGAGGCGGTGCTATCCCGCAAGCTGAAAGGTACTGTGTCTAAGGATCTACGTAATCGTTTCGCCAAATGGCTCAAGCGAAAGTCTAACGATGATACCGCCGGCGGTGCCCGTGTTACTGGTGATTTTATTACTAGGGTGACTAGCGCCAAGGCTGATATTGATAAAGCTATCAAGGCAGCTGATAAAGGTACTCAAGCAACCTATGATGCCGCATCAATGGACGCGTTTATTACCGCTCTGGAACATACGATGTCGTTAGCAGCGGCGGTACATAAAACGAAAGTACTCCCAACGGAAGTATAAACTCATCGGACCCCAGCAATGGGGTCCACTATTAAGGAACGATTATGAATATCCAAGTTATTGCAGGCATGTTACTTACTGCCTTAACCTGTACATTGTTTTTTCTAATGTATGAGTTCAACACTGCCGGTACAGGATTGAATCCAATACTAGCAGGGCCGCTCGCCGGTCTATCAATGGCCGGTATGATCTGGTGCGCCAGATCACCCAATAGGAAAAGTAGACACACTATCTAAACTCATCGGACCCCAGCAATGGGGTCCACTATTAAGGAACGATTATGAATAAAGAAAATGGATACGTTCTATTGGGTCCAGAAGTAGTTAAGGAAATGTTAGCAGCATTAGATACATTGGCTATTGCCGCCGCCGGCCATCCTACTTTTGGGCACCATGCGGAATGGGATAAACTAGGCACGATTGCCAACGCTATTACTCTTGACGAGTACTCAATGTCGCAAGTCATGCATCTATCAGACTATCAAGGTAAACATTATTTTGAATCCGGACGAGTAGTAGACAATCCTAAGTAATCCCCAACCTGATTAGATTAATTTCTAATCAGGTTTTTTTTGGCCTCGCTTTTTTGAAACCAGTTATTCAGTAGCACGAAGTGTGGTTTTGATTTGGGTTTAGGGATGGTCCCTAACTTCAACTGAGACCAGTTATTCAGTAGCACGAAGTGTGGTAGTAGTTTTGAAGTTAGGGACGGTCCCTAATAGCAAGTAAACCCCACCCTCAACTGAGACCAGTTTTTGAGTAGCACGAAGTATTTTGGTTGTTCTGGTAATGTTCGGTGTAATGTTCGCAAAATAGCCCTAATGTTCGCTAAAAACGTGCAATGTTCGGTTTTGTAAAACAGAAAACGAACATTACAAACATTAGTAGATGTGGTTAAATGTGAGTAGATGTCCTACCTATTCTTTACTAAATGTTCTTATATATTATATATATGATATTGTTAGTTAGTAATGTTCGTTTTTTACAAAATAGAGAGAAGAGACATTGGGTGGACCCCCCCTAATGTTCGTATTCACCTCCCATCTGCAATTCTAGTTCTACCTAGCTCTCTCTCCTTCAGAAGCCGAACATTCGAACATTCTTTGTTTATCAATAAGTTAGCTCACTACATTATAAGAACATTATACGTTTAAACAGAACATTATATGTTTAATGACATTTAACGTCATATGACAACGTATTGACCTCAATAAGGGGATGGGGTATAATAGTAGTTCTGGTGGTAGTTTGTTTGAAGTAACCACTAGGTTTCACTTGGAGTTAGGGACCGTCCCTAACCTCAAAACATTCTTAACATGGAGAACGACAATGGGTAAATTATCCGACATCTTAAAACGTAAAGCAGTACCAGAAGTAGTTTCTAACACTGAAAGCACAAACGCTTGGCCTGACATAGTAGAGCGCACGATAGCTAACGATGAGTCAGAAGTATTTGATGTACCTGTTAACACCGAAGGCCCGATTGCTTGGCCCGAAGCAGGAGCCGAAGCAGCGCGGGTAGAACCAGAACTAGTAGAGATATCACTAGGTACTCACGCCAAACTCAGTCACCTAAACGTGACCCTCTGGGATGGTAAGAAGACCGACCGTGATGCGAGTGCTGACGTAGCCATAGGGTTCCGTGGTGATCCGCAGAAGTTCAAGCTCATCAAGTCTCTGCTAGATGACAACCCCCACCTACAGAAGTTAAAGAAGATAGAACGTGCTGCTAGGAAAGTACACTCACAGTACACCCAACCTTGGCTAGATCGTGGACCTCGACTCATACCCGCTATATCTATCATGGATATTCGGCCTGAGATGGACAGGTTCTATCAGGACTTCTACGAGGAACTAGATCTGTTATGTGATACGTTCGAAGATTCCGTAGAGCGAGAAGCAGAGCAGTCTAGGAATAGTGGCAGTAGTCTGGGCGACAACTTCAAACGCAGTGACTACCCTAGTAAGCATGCTATCCGGGCTAAGTTCAGTTTCACCTATGTGCTGATACCACTAGCCGAAGCCGACAACGGCGACAACTTCATCGGTAGCATTCTAGACGAGTCACGCGAGTATCTAGAGTCTAGCTACAAGAAGTTCTACGGCAAGCAAAACGCCGCGATGATGTCCGGTATATACCGTGATTCGATAGACGAGCTAACCGACATACGTACAAAACTAGATTACAAGTTCGGGGACAAAGCTACCGGGTTCCACAGTACATTACCTGATAGAGCTAGGGACAAGATGTACACCCTACGCAACTTCAACTTCAACAAAGAACCAAGTATAGAACTATCGGTGCATAAACTAGAGGCCGCACTATACAACGTCGATGCAGAATCATTACGTGATAGTGAAGCGTTACGTATCGAGGTAGTAGATGCTATTACCTCCGTGCTTAACGTACTGAAGCCTCTTTCAACTGGAAACTGTTAGGGACCGTCCCTAACTTCAAAACTACTTTTATTAACTAGGAAAATATTATGACAACTATGCAATTGAACCAACGATCTTACGCACTCTCACTAGAGCAAGTGGCGCTCTTAATCGTAACGCTAGGTATGAAACGTACTATCTTAGCCGCAGGGCACATGGGTACCGGCAAGTCTACGTTACTCAAGATGATAGGTAAGCTGTTACCCGACCATAAGCTGGTGTATTTCGACGGCACCACCAAGGATGCGGGTGACATCGTGATACCCAAGTTCAAGGATCTAGAGGGTAACGACTACTTCTCAAGTGCTACGAACGAAGAGCTAGGGTTCCACCTAGATGTACCTGTAGTGATAATGATAGACGAGCTAAAGAAGTGTCTGCCACCTGTAAAGAACGCACTCTTACGAGTTATGTTAGAGAGAATACTAGGAGATAAGAAACTACACCCTGACTCTATTGTGTTTGCTACCTCGAACCTTGGTGAAGAGGGTGTAGGTGATTCACTCATGGCTCACCACGGTAACCGGCTGATAGAAGTACCAGTACGCAAAAGCACTAACGTAGAGTGGGTAGAGAATTTCGGTATACCCGAAGACTGTCACTATATTGTCAACTCTTACGTCATGGAGAACCCGCAATTAATGCAGTCATTCCAAGAGGTAGCGCGACCAGAAGATAACGAGTACATCTTCCATCCTGATAGAGCAGAGACAGCGTTTGTCACCAACAGGTCGATGCATGCATGTTCCGACATCATGTACGCAGCCGAGTCGGGCGGGCTAGACAATGCGACATTGGAGTCTGCACTAGTAGGTGCCGTAGGTAGGGTGGCTGGTTCAGAGTTATTCAACTACAGCCGGTTGATAGCAGACCTACCAAAACTAGATGACATACATACCTCACCACTCACTGCCATGATTCCTACCGGAGCTAGTGCGTTGATGATGATAGTGCATCGGGGTATTCAGAGTATCGAGCGTGAGACAGTAGATGCATGGGTTACATACGTTGACCGTCTAAACGATAACTGTAAGTCATACTTCCTAAACGCTGCTACCAGCAAGCACCCTAAGCAGTCACTGATAATGAACAACAGAAAGTTCCAAGAGTTTGCGGACCGTAACGTCCACATGTATTCAGCCGATAAGCGATAAGGAGATACAGATGTTAAACCTACAACCACAACTGACTGTAGAGCAGAGACTACAGAAGAACGTCACTGATATATACGGGGTGGATATATACGCCCCACTAGCAGGAGTAGTCGCGCTAGGTATAAGTGCATTGGACGACAGCGTACCTAGTGCTATGACCAATGGTAGAGATGTCATCTACGGATCGCGGTTTATACCCGAACTAAACGATGCAGAGTTTCGGTTCCTGATACTGCATGAGAACTACCACAAGCTAGGACGACACCTACACATATACCTACACCTATTCAAGATAGATCCTAAGTTAGCGGGTATATCGTGTGATGAGTGGATCAACAATACTCTCACCATAGAGAATGCTTGGATCATGGATAACGTACCCGAAGCTAGGCGTAAGTGGCCTAGTGGGTTCGCAACTATGCCCGAGGGCGGTTTCTGTACACCCAAGTACATCGGTTGGGATATAGCCAAAATATTCTGGGACTTGAAGCAGCGACAGGATGAAGGTGAAGACATCTCAGAAGACTACGGAGATGGAGAAGGTAACCAACCTATAGACGAGCACGATTGGGAGGGTGCTGAAGAACTAGATGCGGTAGAGAAAGAAGACTTAGCACGAGAGATAGAGAGTGCAGTTCGCCAAGGTAACATGGTGGCTGGTAGGTTAGGTCTACAGTCTAACCGTACCATAACTGAGCTAATGACTCCGAAAGTACCTTGGGAGAAAGTAGCCAAGGATTGGGCACAACAAGTATGTTCTGGTAAGGAGTACTCTACATGGTCCAGACCTAACCGTAGGCATCTAGGCCAAGGAGTGTATATGCCTACTACGTTAGGTACGAAGATGGAGCACCTAGTTCTAGCACCTGATATGTCGGGTTCATGTTACGAGTTCCTTGGGCAGTGGTTAGGTGAGTTCAAGAAGATAGCTATGACTCTACGCCCCACTACGTTGCACCTAATATGGTGGGACACCGAAGTGGCTGGGCATGAAGAGTTTCAGCAAGACAAGCTAGATGACATAGACGGTGTTATACGTAACCTAGTTCCCAAAGGTGGTGGTGGTACAGATGTACGTTGTGTACCCAAGTATCTTAGAGATAAGAAGATCATACCTACAGCATGCGCGGTGTTAACTGACGGTGAATTGTTTGGAGGTTGGGGTAACTGGGACTGTCCGGTGTTGTGGTGTGTAGCTAACAACGAGCAAGCCCGACCCGCCATAGGTAAGACTGTACACATCAAAGTATAAACAAGGAGAAAGTAATGACCATAACGAGAGGTAGGGATGGTATCTATTGTGCGATATGCACGATCAACAACAAGCCGCACCTTGGGTTTTCACCCATACGGCAGGAGGCAATAGACTTCTGTCTGGAGCTTTTACGAGAAGGAGTACAGGAATGAAACATTATTTTTGGGACACATTGTATAATAAAGACTATGGGTTCGATGTGGTAGAGACAATGTATACGGCTATCGACCCGATCAACGAGCGTAACATGCTACGTACTACAAGAGACATACGTCCTTTAGGTAATCGTAGTAACAAGTTCGACAAGATACGTAAAGTAGATCCAGATACTTATGTGTTTCTAGATGGTGGCTACGGTGACCCCATTTCTTTTTACGGGGAACAAGGTGAGGGGGATACAGCGTACAAGGATTACTCCCAACAAGAGATGGCTGAGATGGTGGAGTTCGCGCCTATAGTATGGCGTAGGCATGCACCCGATCTACTACGTAGTAATGTGACAGAAACAATAACAATTAGGAACCACGCGAGTGAGTACAACGCAGCGTGGAGGACTAAGTTCCTCCGCATGTATTTACCTACGTCTCTAACACTACCACCAATCCAACAGGGTAAGGAGAAGATAGAAGTATTTGGGGTAGAGGGTAGTGTGTACCTCGCTAGAGGCAAAGCGATACCGGAGGGATGGCAGAAGAAGAACCGAGCAAACTTAAAAAGAGAGTACCCGTATAAGGACAACAGTGCGATTACTTTTGAGAGAGTACTTTCTACAGGTTGTACGACATATCGCAATCGTTTTGCTAAGTGGACTTGGATTAGTGGGGGTGAAGACGAGTACAGATCGTTTACTAGAGTAGACAAAGATGCAAAAGAACAGTACGTCGATGCTATCGAGGACTACTGGCAATACATCGTGAGGTTCGCTTCATTCATAAACGATGAGTGGGACGAACGTAGGGAGCACTGTACCAAGCTGCAGAACTACGTACTGCCACGACCGGATGGAGATAGTGCATCTACATACTCACACTACTTCGCAAATCTATCTGGTATGGAAGGGTATGACGTAGGTAAGGCGCGGGATGTAGTCACTAACGACCAGAACGAGTACCGACTACATTTACTGTACCACTTCCTAGACCGTAAGCCACTACTTAGCGAGTTACGCAACCTACAGTACAACGCTACTGAAGGAGAGGTACGTAAGGTTAGGTCACAGTTCGTATCGTTTATGAACGAGTGGATGGGCCTTAGATACACAGTAGAAGAACTAGTACAGAAAGCTAAATAAATAACCCACTGCACTTGGAGTTAGGGACCGTCCCTAACTTCAAAACTACTACAACTACAAGTAAGGGAATAACTATGGAAACTATACGTTATGCATTTCAAAACTTAGTAACTCAGTTACATCACGATAGTCTTTTCACTACGGGGGCTACAGTATGCCTGTCCCCCCAAGATGCGGAGACTGATGAGAGTTGGGCACAGGTATTAGAAAGTAACGAGATACGTTTTACTGAAGCTATTAATGAAGACGCTACTGTGTTCAGGCCGTTAGAACAGGCAGTACTTAAACTACTGCGTGACCCAGTGTTTAGGAAAGCTAGAGTACTCGTAAGCGATAACACATACGAGACTAGTATGGCTGCGGTGTTCTTCAGCTTCCCCTACGCCTCTGCGGAAATATCGTGGATCTCAGTATATGAGTCCTCCTACAAAAAGTATCTCACTATAGAAAGCCCGTTTGTACTCAACGAACGGCATCCAGAACATATGAGGGTACTCAGAACTAGTTCAGATAAGAACTTTATCAAGGCAGCTAGGGAATTAATTCGACCTCTTACAATTGAGGACATGGTAAGACATGTAGGCAAAACGGCATTTCGGCAGATAGCGGACGTTGAGAGGGAGGTAAGATACGCTAGAAAAAGTCTGGAAAACGAGATACGTAGTGACGAATCGTTGCTCTCTGCACTGGGGAGGGTGGATAAATACGGACAAGTATCCTTGGGTGGGGGTTTGATATCTAAGATACGATCACTAAATGATTTCGAAGCGGATCGAAAAGAAGTGGGTAAGGGTAGCTCAGGGAATACGACTTGCGCTCTATATCGCACACATACTTTCAATGACGAGACTATCTTCCATACTGTTTTGTTAAACGAGGTTGATTGGAATGCTTCCGTAAAAGTGGGTGAACCTACTACGTATACAACATCGACACTACCAGAAGAGGTGTCCAGAAAGATATCAACCATACAAGTATATGGGGAAGATGTTGAGGGTGTAGGGGTAACTATAAAACCCGGTGGTATTTATTACATATTTTTGTAGACAAGGTTACCCCACGGTGATAGGGTTTAGTTTCGTTCAATAGGAATTACAAATATTACCGTGGGTCTATCAACGTATCACATTGTATGCCTAGATCACGCTACTAATAATATTAAAGTACAAAGTTTAGATAAGTATACAACAACTAGATCCTATAAATTATTTAAGGATCTACCCAAAGATCTACGGGGCAAAATAGCTACGCTCAATATGATGGACGTAGACTACCGTAGGCACGTTGCAGGGTTGGGGTATGTGTTAGATAAGGATACCTTCTGGATAGAAGACTAGGCCAAGTGGGGTCTATAAGCGCATTAGTAGTCACTGGAAGTGATACAGCGCACCACTGATAGACTAGCGTTCCTAATCGGAGAGTGGTGGCTTCGATACCAAAGGTGGTATGCCGTGTACTGCTAGTCAGGGTTTAACTATTTCCCCATAAAATGGTACCAATACCATCATCCACCACAACTACTTACTTGGAGTTAGGGACCGTCCCTAACTTCAAAACTAAAATTACACAGGACTACCAATGGAACAATTAACTATACAGACCTTTACCGACGATATGTTAGGTGGTGTTAAGTTTCACGATAAGGGAGAGAAACTACATTCGGTTAAATGCAGAGCTAAAGATATAGTTCTACTAACTAAGGGCACACCGCCAGCTATGAAACGTGCCATAGCAGAGGATATAAATTTGAGCGCGGCTGCTCCCGATACCCGTGTTTCAAGTTGAAACCAGTTCTCTACTTGAAGTAAACAACAGTTTCGTAGCACGAAGTGAGGATCTAAAAATGGCAGAATACAAAGAATACTTTACGGTTGAATACCGTAATGACCAGCGGGTCGTTGTTCTCAACGATACCCTTAAATCACCTACAAGGAAAAGCAATGAACAAGATAACAATAGCACTGAGCGCAATACTTTTGTGGAGTCCATTTACAAACGCCAACGCAACTCCCCCCTGCTTTAAGGTAGATGAGGTACTCAAAGTAGTCGATGGGGATACCATAGATGTACGTATTAAAGTGCTTCCGGTAGACCTTGGGTTGTTGGCTGACTTACGTATACGCATGGAAGGGATAAACGCATGGGAGTCCCGCACGAAAGACCTTGCTGAAAAGAAGTTAGGTCTGGCTGCAAAGAAGCGGTTAGTAGAGCTAGTAGAGGTACCTATTAGTGTATGTCTATCAGGTAAAGGTAAGTACGGACGTTGGCTAGGTACATTGTTCAATGGGGACACCGATATTAACCAGCAGCTAATAGATGAAGGTCACGCCCACGCCTATGACGGTGGCAAGCGCAAGGCATTTGGGGAATGAAAATTAGACTTACAGTAGACATGGACACAGACAATGAGAATGACCGTATCTTGTTGGAGGAAATTCTATACACGCTACAACAGTTTCGAGGAGACACGTATGGCGATGACACCGGAAGCGAAGGTCAAGAAGAAAGTAGTTGAGCAGTTGAAAGCTATGGGTGCGTACTACTTCTTTCCCGCTACAGGTGGGTATGGTAAGTCAGGCGTACCCGACATCGTAGGGTGCATGGGTAGTAAGTTCTTTGGCATCGAGTGCAAAGCAGGGAAGAACAAACCTACCGCACTGCAGGAAAAGAACCTACGAGAGATTACTATGGCAGGTGGCATTGCTCTCGTCATTGATGAGAAAAATGTACATCAGGTAACAGAGTTAGTTGCCGGTAGGTTCGAAACACAACTTAACTTAGATTTCGGAGTGTAGAGAATGACCGAGCCTGAGATTACGCATCTGCTCACGGTGCTTTGTGGAACGATAGTAATAATCGTCAGTGGCGCAGTATTTACCATCATTCGCGACAAACAACGGAAGAAATAAATTGATTGCATCGCGTTAGGAGATATTAATGGGGCCGAATAAAATGAGAGAGCCAAGCCTACAGGAGTTGGACTTTGAGAAACCTGATTGGAAACTCTTAGGTAAACCCATACCCGATTCGCAGGTACGTTGGGGTATCTATGATATGGAAGAGATGGTAGACATTATAGCCCCTGATTACACACTTGAGGACTACCACTGGCTACGTGACGAGCCTATGACCGGACACTATTTACGCACATTGGAAATAGCAGGAGAGTCTAGGAGGAACGATAAGTATGGTACGGGGAACAACAACTTAGGTCGTGTTAAACCAAAGGGGAGGAAGTCAGCTAGATACCTTCACCATCATTCTAGGTCAATCGAAGAAGAAGTCACCGGCATAGCGACTTTAGTCAATAATTTAAATACCAAAGAGGCAAACGATGAGTGATCCAAGTAGGTCAGACGGCTCTACCGCAGTATATTATCAGCTACCAGAGGGCGCGGTAGAACTTCAAGACCTTATCTCACATAAGAATATGAATGCCCAAGATGGTGAAATATTCAGGACCATCTACAGGAAAGGGCAAGCCTCACATAGCGATGCGCTGCGAGATGCTAAGAAGATTAAATTCTATATTGAAGCTGAAATTAAAAGGCTATCCAAAGAGCGGAACCTGTAATGGACTTGATAACAGTAGACTTTGAAACGTATTACGACCAAGACTTTTCACTGTCTAAGATGACTACAGAAGAGTACGTTAGAGATAGTAGATTTGAAGTTATAGGGGTCGCTATAAAAGTTAACAACGGCCCTACAGAATGGGCCAGTGGTACACATAAACAATTCCAACGATACCTAGATACTTTTGATTGGGGGAACAGCATGGTGGTAGCACATAACACCATGTTCGACGGTGCCATACTTAATTGGTTGTTTGGTATAAACCCTAAAGTATGGGCAGACACCTTGTGTATGGCTAGGGCTATACACGGAGTAAACGCTAAGGCATCGCTTAATGCATTAACAGAACGGTATGGGTTAGGTAAGAAAGGTACTGAAGTTGTCGCTGCTAAAGGTAAATATAGAAAAGACTTCACCGACGAAGAACTTAGCCGTTACGGGGACTACTGCATCAACGATGTAGAGTTAGCGTATAGATTGTTTAGCAAGATGGGTAAAGGATTCCCTAAACAAGAGTTAAAGATAATAGATATAACTTTACGTATGTTCCTAGACCCTATACTAGAACTAGATTTAGGGTTATTAGAGTTTCACTTAGACAATGTAAAGTTTAGGAAAGATGACCTACTATCTAAAGTTAACGCTACCAAGAAAGCCTTGATGAGTAACGCTAAGTTTGCGGAACTTCTTGAAGGTGTGGGAGTAGTACCTCCTACAAAGATAAGTCTTACTACGGGCAAGAAAGCGTTTGCTTTTGCGAAGACCGACGAAGGATTAAAGGAACTAGAGTGTCACGATGATGAGAGGGTACAAGCTTTAGTAGCAGCAAGGTTAGGTAACAAGAGTACCTTGGAGGAGACAAGAGCACAGCGGTTTATTGATATAGCCAAACGTGGAACACTCCCTGTACCTATAAGATACTACGCTGCACACACAGGTAGGTGGGGTGGTTCAGACAAGATCAACCTACAGAACCTACCTAGTAGGGGGGACAATGGGAAGAAACTAAAGAACAGTATCTTAGCTCCGAAAGGGTATACGCTGATTGATTGTGACTCCTCTCAGATCGAAGCGCGGGTGTTGGCTTGGCTTGCAGGGCAAGATGACCTTACTGAAGCGTTTGCTGCGGGTAAGGATGTGTACAAACAGATGGCATCTAAAATATATAATGTCTCTGAAGAAGACATCACTAAAGATCAACGGTTCGTCGGTAAGACTACTATCCTTGGTGCTGGCTATGGCATGGGGGCTGTAAGATTTAAAGATCAACTTGCTTCTTTTGGTTTTGATATGGATTTGAAAGAAGCTAGGCGCGTTATTAGTGTGTATAGGGATAGCAACTGGAAGATAGGTCAACTGTGGAGAGAAGGTCAGAACGTACTTACAGAATTTACCCGTGGTAACAAAGGTAAGTTTGGTTTAGATGGTGTTATAGAAATAGTACCTAAAAAGACGGCTATAAGACTACCTTCCAGACTATTGTTACGGTATGAAAACCTAGAGTTTGAACAAAACGAGAGAGGGGTGCAGTTCACTTACAAAACTAGGAAAGGACCGACAAACATATACGGAGGTAAGGTAGTAGAGAATGTTTGCCAAGCTTTAGCGCGTTGTATAATCGGGGAGCAGATGTTAAAAATAGGACGTAAGTACCATATCGTGATGACAGTACACGACTCAATTATATGCTGCGTACCCGAGACAGAGGTTTCAGAGGCACAGTTGTCAGTTGAGGAAAGTATGCGGTGGGTACCTGATTGGGCTACAGGACTACCACTGGATTGTGAATCCGGTATAGGTAAAAGATACGGAGAATGTGAATGAGTATAACCCCTTGGTCATTCAGTAAGCTCAAAGCTTTCCAACAATGCCCGAAGCAGTTCTACCACATGAAAGTACTCAAGGAGTACGTAGAAGGGGAAACAGACGCTATGCGGTACGGTACGCAGATGCATGAGGCGGCTGAGAATTATGTAAAAGAAGCTACACCTTTACCCCCTGAATTTGAATACACTCGTAAGGGATTGGATGCACTAGTCTCTATAAAGGGAGCCAAGCTGTGCGAGTTTAGAATGGGGTTAAATGAAAAGTTGGAACCTTGTGGGTTTGATTCTGAAGATGTTTGGTGGCGGGGTATAGCAGACCTAATTATACTAGATACAGAAAATCACCTTGCGTGGGTTATAGATTACAAAACTGGGAAGTCTACACGCTACGCAGATAAGGGGCAGTTAGAGCTTATGGCGTTAGCTGTATTCAAACACTTTCCAGTAGTTAAAGAAGTAAAAGGAGGACTACTTTTTGTAGTATGTAACGAGTTGATAAAAGAAAAGTACTCTGTAAAAGACCAAAGCATTCTTTGGGATTCGTGGACGGAGGCATTTTCAGATATGCAGACTTGTTTCGACAACAATGTGTGGAACGCAAAACCTAGTGGACTATGTAGAAATCATTGTGCAGTTTTAGACTGCGCCCATAACGGGAGAAACTAATGCCATATACTAAGAAACCAAGACCTTATAAGAAAGAGTACAAGCAACAGAAGGAAAGGGGGGAACACGGTAATAGGATGGAACGTCAGAAAGCTAGACGTAAGATGGATAAGGATAGCCCTGATAAGAACAAGAATGGTAAGGCTGATAAACGAGAAGGTAAAGATGTAAGCCACAAAAAAGCTTTAAGCAAGGGTGGTTCTAACAAGGATGGTGTACGTATAGAAAGTAAGAGTAAGAACCGTAGCCGTAATTATAAGAAGAAGAAATAGTGCAGATAGTCAAAGATAAAGCCGTACTACTAAGACTACGTAACCCCAAAAAAGTAACAGACGTAATACCTAAAAGCAAAGAGCTAGTAGATAACAAGGTACTTGTTAACTGGGGGTTAGACGAAGTACACGTACTGAAGAACCTAAATATAAACGTGCCCTCCCCTATACTATCTAAGTATAAGTGGACGGGTAAGCATAAACCATTTGAACACCAGAAAGACACCGCAGCATTCTTGACGTTAAACAAACGCGCTTTCTGTTTCAACGAACAGGGTACAGGTAAGACAGCATCTGCAATATGGGCAAGTGACTACTTAATGAAAGAAGGTAAGGTGAAAAGAGTATTAGTTATATGCCCTCTATCTATCATGGATAGTGCGTGGAGAGCAGACCTTTTTACTTTTGCAATGCACAGAAGTGTAGATATAGCTTATGGTTCTTCTGAAAGACGTAGGAAAGTAATCAATCAAGGCGCAGACTTTGTAATCATAAACTATGACGGGGTAGAGATAGTAGCTGACGATATAGCCAAAGGAGGTTTTGATTTAATAATAGCCGATGAGGCTACACATTATAAAAACGTGCAGACTAGACGGTGGAAGGTACTCAATAAACTAGTATCCTCAAATACTTGGTTATGGATGATGACAGGTACTCCCGCAGCGCAATCCCCCCTAGATGCTTATGGGTTGGCTAAACTAATAAACCCAGAGTTAGTACCTAAATTCTTTAGTTCCTTCCGTGACATGGTAATGCTTAGGATCAACCAGTTTAAGTGGTTTCCTAGAGAGGATGCGGTAGAGACCGTACATAGGATACTACAACCTGCTATCCGGTACACGAAAGACCAGTGCCTTGACCTACCGGACATAGTATATGTCAAACGAGAAGTGGAACTAACTCGCCAACAGAAGAAGTACTACGCGCAGTTAAAGAACCATATGGTGATGCAGACTACGGACAACCAGATAACCGCCCCCAATGCCGCAGTTAACATGAATAAACTACTACAAGTATCCGCAGGGGCAATCTATACCGACGATGGGGAAGCTCTAGAGTTTGATATGAGGCACAGGTACAAGGCTCTTAGAGAAGTTATTGATGAGTCTAGTAAGAAGGTATTAGTGTTTGTACCTTTCAGACATACGATAGACATAATAGTAGGGAAACTAGAAGCAGACAAAATAACCACCGCTATAATACGGGGGGATGTGCCAGCTACTAGACGTACAGAGATATTCAAGAAGTTTCAAGAGGAAGAAGATCCAAAGGTTTTAGTAGTACAACCTCAGTCTGCCGCTCACGGGGTAACCCTAACAGCAGCGAATACAATTGTGTGGTGGGGGCCAACTAGTAGTTTAGAAACTTACGCTCAAGCCAACGCAAGAATCCATAGAGCGGGACAAGACCACAAATGTACAGTAGTTCAATTGCAAGGTTCTGATGTAGAGAAGCGTATATACTCACTTTTAAATAACAGAATAAATATACACTCACAAATACTAGAATTATATAACGAAATACTTGACTAAGTAGATAACGTAACGTATATTCGTATCTCCCAGTGGTTACTGGTGCAAGGAGAACTAAATGACTATACCTACTGAAGGGGATGTTTTATCCCCAGATAAACTGACGAGGCTTGCTAAAGTATACATACGTATACGGGAAAAAAGAGCCACTATAAAGAAAGAGTTTGACGAGAAATACGATGAACTCGGTTCTAAGATGGAGGCTATATCTAGTGCGTTGGATAAACATTGTGTCTCTAACGGTGTAAAAAGCGTTAAGACTCAGGGTGGAGAAACCTTCTATAGAAAAGTTAGCACACGTTACTTTTCTAATAATTGGGGAGAGTTTTTTAAGTACGCCATTGAGAATGATGCAGCGGGGCTTATCCAACAACGCATAAGTACTAAGAACCTTAAAGAGTACTTAGAAGAAAATAAAGATATTGTTATCCCATCCCTACAAGCAGATTCGTCTTATTCTATAAGTGTTAGAAAAGGGAAGGGCGATATAAATGAGTGAATCTAAGTACTCTAACGTACATGACGTTGCTAAGTTTTTTGATATATCTGAGCCTACTGTAAGGCTGTGGGTAAAGAAAGGTCTAATAGACAGGTCATGCTACGTCAAAGCTGATACTACTTACCGTTTTGATATACCCGCTATAGAGAAACATCTAAGGGGTGAACTCGTAGAGGCAGGTGAGCAACTTTTTGCGGAGTCTGAGCCTGACGAATTTACAGGTATAGCTGCGCTTGACGAAGACTTTTAGTGCGTAGATTAAGTATACGTACAGGTAACTTTGAAACTGGGAATGATAGTTTTGGTGATGAAGTAGAGGTAGTAGTTGTCAATGCGGCACCTGTATCTAGGGCTTTTTACCAAAATAGTTTTGACCTTAATAGTTTTCAGAAGCCTGTATGTTGGTCTACTGATACGCAACAACCCCACAGCAGTGTTCTGTTAGAAAACAAACAAGCACATAGGTGCATTGATTGTAGTCAGAATGTACGGGGGAGCAGTTCTAGTGGGGGTCGGGCTTGCCGATTCTCACAGAAAATAGCTGTCATGTTTGAAGACGGTCTAGACACTGTATACCAGATACAAGTACCTGCCAATTCTATTTTTGGTAAGGCTAAGGGTAAGAATATGCCCTTGCAGGAATACGCAAAGTTCTTAAACGGACGAGGTACTTCCGCTGAATCTATATACACAAGGATTTTTTTTGACAAAAACAGCATGGTGCCTAAGTTATATTTTGCACCAAACCGTCCGTTACAGGAGTGTGAGGTAGCACAAGTAGTTTCTATGATAAGTCACAAGGATACTATTGGGGCTATAACTACCGACTACTCTACGGACTATACATTTAATTTTAGTTCTGAGGAGAACACAATGAACCACCAGATAAAAGGGGCCGAAGCACTTTGGCCCAAGCTTGACCAACCCTACTACTTTGACAAGGCAGCTAACAGAAGCCAACCTTGTGACGCTAAGACAGATGGCGCGGAATTTTGCATTGATCTTAAAATACCCTACAGCGAAGCTATAAAGCTACGTAAAGAGATGAAAGCTTTCTATGAGGAGAACGCTGAAGAATCTTGGGGTGAGTTTGATGATAGGTTTACTATTATAGAGGGTAGTAAAAAAGAAAAGAACGCAGTGTTTAAAACACAGTGCAAAGTTAAAGCGGCCTATAATGACCGTCCGACTCCTAAACCCAAGCAATACAAAGCAAACTTGGAACCACTACCAGAAGACTTTCAGTTAACTACTGGTAGTACCGTAAATATAGAAGTAGGTTTCTATGCTTGGTCTAATCCTGCTATGGGTAGTGGAGTATCTTTAAGACCTAGAGCCGTACAGGTTATCGCGTTAGCTGAAAAAGTTGTATCCAACAGTTTCACTGCCCAAGAAGGTTATGGGTCTGAAGAAGGTGAAGAAGGTCATTCCTTTACAGCAGTGGGTGATACACCTGCTAAAGTAGATGAGGAGCCTGACGAACCCGAAGAGCCAAAAGCTATAGTAAAGAGTAAGAAAGCCCCACCTAAAGAAGATTCATTAGACGATCTAATAGATGAATGGGATGAATAGACTTTAGGTTTCGTCGCGGGTAGGGAGTTATATCCCGAAAACAGCGGGTTCTTATGTAAGTTCTCCGCTGGTTCCGCGACTCTTTTTTTGGGGCTAAAATGGAAACAGAACTATTTTTAAATAGTGTGCTATGTAGTGACGGCTCGTATTGTCTATTCGCTTCTAATTCGAAAGCAAACAAAATAACACAAAAGTTTTTTGACAATACTACAGACCTATTAGCAACCGCATACAGACTAGATAGCGAGGGTTGGGATACCTATTTTGCACTATCTACGTTTATAACGTCCGAGTCTAGGACATCATCCAATGTACATAAACTAAAATCTTTTTTTGTAGACCTAGATTGTGGGCCTAGCAAAGATTACGAATCACAGGAAGAAGCTCTTTTATCGCTTAAAGATTTCTGTATAGCTAAAGGTGTACCCAAACCTACGATACTAAACTCTGGTAGGGGCATACATGCATACTGGCCTTTAGAAGAAGCAGTACTTCCAGAAGAATGGTTACCAGTAGCAAGGAGTTTTAAGGAAGTACTTTCCAAAAATAAGGTATATGCAGACCCTGCGGTTACCGCAGATACTGCTAGGGTACTACGTATCCCGTTAACCCATAACCACAAAACTACTCCTCCAGCATTAGTAAAACTTATAAGTAAATTCGCTGAACCTTTAAGCTTTGATACATTCTCTAGGTTCTTCGGTGTAGAACAAACCCCTATACCAAGAGCAAAAGGCTCCCCCAAGAGCGCAGTTATGGATGCCTTACTTGGTAGCAGAGAGTCACGTTTTATAGACATAATTAAGAAGACTAATGCAGGTAGTGGGTGTGAGCAGTTAAGTCTGATAATGACAGACCAAGAGAATACTAGTGAGCCTATGTGGAGAGCAGGGCTTTCTATAGCTAGATTCTGTAGTGATGGAGATAAGGCAGCTAGAAAACTATCTAAAAAACACCCTAATTATTCAGAGGAAGAGACGGTTAAGAAATATGGTCCAATCAAAGGGCCATACACCTGTGCTAAGTTTGATGAGTTTAGTCCTGATATATGTCCTAGTTGCCCAAATTGGGGGAAAGTTAAATCCCCTATTGTATTAGGTAATGGCTTCAAAGAAGCTGAAACCAGTTCTTCAATACCTGACTACCCTCCCCCGTATTTTAGAGGGGCTAATGGGGGAGTGTTTTTACGCTCTTCTACGGCAGATGGGGATGTAGATGAGAAACTTATTTACCATAATGACCTATACGTAGTTAAAAGAATTCACGATCCAGAACTAGGGGAGAGCGCCGTTATGCGGTTACATCTACCTAGAGATGGGGTACGTGAATTCACTATACCTCTAGCAGCTATTACTTCTAGGGAGGAGTTTAGAAAAGTAGTAGCTTCTCAGGGAGTAGCTGTTACTAAAATGGATGATCTGATGTCTTACACAACTAGTTGGATAAATGAACTACAAGCTAACAGCGTAGCTCAAGATGCACACAGGCAGTTCGGCTGGACTAGCCCTAAGATGGAGGCATTCGTACTAGGTAACCAGAAGATAACCGCAGACGGTATAGAGTTTAACCCCCCATCTAATAACACTATAGGTCTATTTGACGCTTTTGAACCTAAAGGTAGTCTAGAAGAGTGGAAAGAGACTATAGATTTTTGGAATAAAGATGGGTTAGAACTATACCAATATGTCTTAGGTACAGGGTTTGGTTCAGTTCTTATGGAGTTCTTTAACGCTAACTGTGCTGCTATGCACCTACATAATTTAGACTCAGGGGTAGCTAAAACTACGGCTATGATTACCGCTACAGGTATATGGGGGAACCCAGAGAGACTTATAATGGATAAGGAGGACACCTTTCTAAGTAAGATGAACCGTGGGGAGATATACCACAGCTTACCTTGGTGCATAGACGAGATAACTAACCTTACCCCCAAGCAAGCTTCTGACCTTATCTACCAGTTTACCTCTGGTAAGCAACGTGCTCGCATGGCATCAAGTAGTAATGTAGAAAGGTTTAGGGGGCATGCTTGGAGCTTACTATCTAACACTACAGGTAACGCTAGTATTATCGAACGTGTGAGTATGGCTAAAGCTATGCCCAAAGCAGAGGCACAGAGGGTGCTAGAGTGTTATGTACCTAATGTGAAACACCTGTTTGATTCTATAGAAGAGACTTATGAGTTTGAAGGGGCAGTTAAATACAAGCAGTTTGGTACCGCAGGTATACCCTTCGTACAATATATAATGAATCACTTAGAGGAAGCTGAAGCACTTACTAAACAAGTTAA
>JGI24006J15134_10000506_pt1 | contig 24174 bp, 30 predicted proteins | sample LinPmetageLP53_FD_15134 | JGI IMG/M metagenome (IMG submission 15134)
ATGATGGGTAGATTTAAAAATAAAAAAGTAGTTGTAAAAACTATCAATTGGAATGAAAAAGGTGATTTATTAATTAACGGAAGATCGGCTATGAAAATGAGAATTGTACCACAAGAACAAGAATTGACAAAAGAATGGTGGTCAGGTCAATTTAAACAATTAATAACAGAAGGAGGAGCAGCTGGCCACATGAATCATCCATTTGATGATAGAGATATTACATTTGGTGATATGAAACAAATGATAAGATTATCACTTGAAGGTAAATTAGATTTAGAAACTGGTATACAAGAAAAAACAGATGGTCAAAATTTATTAGTTACATATAAAGATGGTAGAGTCAAAGCAGCAAGAAATAAAACTACAATAAGAAACCCACTAAACCCAGAACAAGTAAAAATGAAATTTGCAGGAAGAGGTGAAATAGAAAAGGCATTTACATTTGCCATGTTAGATTTAGAAAGGGCATTTGAAAAACTACCACAAGATAAATTACAAGAAATATTTGGAAATGGATCTAAATTTTTAAATATGGAAATTATATATCCAGGAACACAAAATGTTGTTATGTATGGACCAAAAGCTTATTTACAATTTCATGGTATAAGTGAATACGATTTAGAAACCGCAACAAAAATAGATGACGCACCAGAACTTGCTTCATTATTACAACAAATGATTGCAGATGTAAATGCAAATATACAAAAAGAATTTGCAATCATTCCACCTAAAATTTTAACATTAGGACAGATGCCTAATTTTGAAGAAAAGGAAAAATATTTTATCGATCGGGTAAACGTATTACAAGGACAATTCAAACTAAAAGATTCAGATGAATTAATAATGTGGCATGAGGAATGGTGGAAATCAAAAATTGATCAGGCAATTCCATATGCAACAGATGATGTAAAATTAGGACTATTAAAAAGATGGGCATATTTTGATAAGTCATTTAGAATGAATTCAAAAAGTATCCCAGATGCAGAAATATTACAAATGGCAAAAGATTTTGATAAACAGGATTTTGCAAAACAAAACAAACAAAATATATACAATTTTGAAAAAATATTCTTGGAATTAGGAGTTGAAATATTACATAACATATCAGACTATTTATCAGTGGTTCCAAAAAAGGCAGTTAAAGATATAAGAAAACGAATAACAAAAAAAATTAAAGTTATACAAAAATCAAAAGATCTTAAAGCACTTGAAAAAATGAAATTTGAGTTAGAAAGAATAAAGGCAATAGGAGGATTTGAAAAATTAGTACCAACAGAAGGTATAGTATTTGTATATAAAGGAAAGACATATAAATTAACAGGTTTATTTGCCCCTATTAATCAATTGTTAGGAATAGGCGGACTTGGAGACAAGTAGCATATTTATATTAAAAAAATGGGATATATTATGGAACAAGGTGTATTACGAAAATTAATTCAAAATCAAATAAAAAAGTCTTTACAAGAAGGACCTGCTGACAACATCGGCCGTGGTATTGAAAAAATTGAAAAAACTACTAGCGTTAAAATGTTAAAAAGAGCATTACAACGAGGAGGACCTGATCAACAAGCAGCTGGATTATTAAAAGTAATACAAGCAGTTTCAGGAGGGTCACCAGTAGTTGCAAAAAAATTAGCCATGATGCTTAGGTCAGGTGGATTAGAAACGCCGAGTGCAGATACATCACCTGAAGGAACAGTTGATGAAAATGCATTAGATGCTAAAGCTGAAAAACTTGATAAAACACAAGCTTATAAGATGTTAAAACAAACATTGAGTAACAGGCCTGCAAATCAACAATCAGATTTTGTTATTGATTTGATTAATAACTTAGAATTAAAAGATCCAGCCAAAAAAAGGTTGGTAATGACTATCCGTAAAAAGTTAAAATAATTATGAGCAATAAGTTACAGAATGTAAAAGCCGTCAAGCAAATGCTTGCGGGTGAGCATAGATTTCAAACAAGAAAATCAACATATTTTGGAAATTCAAAGAATGATACTGAAAAAACTGAAGTATTAGAAAAATTTGAGAATGGTGATCCAAAAGTTTGGGTAGAAACAAAACCATCCGGGACAAGGATTAAAGTTACAAAACATGATGGATTCACATCACGCGTACCAGAAAATAGTATAATGGAATCAGTACGAGACATGTTACGAGTCCCAGATGAATGTCCTAAATGTGGTACAGAAATGAGAAATGAAGAACAAGCATTAAATTTTAAATTTTACTTTAAACGTAAAAAATGTTTTGGATGTGTTTTAGCCGAAGAAAGAAAAATAAAAGCAAAAGGCGAAAAGGCCTGGAAAAAGTATCAAACCAAAATAATGAAATCAAATGCAGAGGCATGGTTCAGAGATACAGATAAAGAAGTTGAAATAATTAAAACGCAGGCAAAAGAAACTTTATGGCAAAATGCAGATGGTGATAGAGGCGAAGTTGATATGTCAGTCATGTTAGACAAAATAGAACAAGATTATAAAAAACTTAAAACAAATATTAGAAAACAATTCAAACAATAAAGGAAAGTTATGGGAGTATTAAAAAAAATATTTTCTGCAGGAGCTAGTACATTAGTTGATTCAGTAGGAGGAGTTATTGATAACTTGGTAACAACTGATGATGAAAGATTAGCTGCTAAAGCTAAACTAAAACAAATAGTTTTAGATCATGAAGCTAAAATGGAACAAAACATAACTGATCGATGGTCAGCTGATATGAATTCTGATTCATGGCTATCAAAAAATGTAAGACCACTAGTATTAATATTTCTAGTTATAAGTACAGTATTAATGATATTTATTGATGCTGGTACAATTGCATTTACAGTGGAAGAAAAATGGACAGATTTATTACAACTAGTCTTAATAACAGTAATAGGTGCTTATTTTGGTGGCCGCTCTATAGAAAAAAGAGCTAAAAAATAATTAGGTTTTTTGCAAATAATTTCTTATATTAAAGTATATAATGGCAGTAAAGAAAACACTAAAAGAAATTATACGCGATGAATATAAGAGATGTTCAGTCGATCCAGTACACTTCATGCGAAAGTATTGTATTATTCAACATCCTACAAAAGGTAAGGTTTATTTTAATCTTTATCCATTTCAAGAAGATTCATTAACTAGAATATCACAAAATAGATATTCAATCATTTTAAAATCTAGACAGTTAGGTATATCAACTTTAACTGCCGGATATTCATTATGGAAAATGATATTTAAATCAGATTTCAACGTATTGGTAATTGCAACTAAACAAGATGTTGCAAAAAATCTTGTTACAAAAGTAAGAGTAATGCATGATAATTTACCGGCATGGTTAAAAGGAAAGGCGTTAGAGGATAACAAATTATCCTTAAGATTTAAAAATGGTTCACAAATAAAGGCTATATCATCAAAAGGTGATGCAGGTAGATCGGAAGCCTTATCATTATTAGTATTAGATGAAGCCGCCTTTATTGATAGAATAGATGAAATATGGACTGCGGCACAACAAACATTAGCAACTGGTGGTGGAGCTATTATGTTATCAACACCGAATGGTACTGGTAACCTATTTCATAAAACATGGGTAGATGCAGAAGCAGGAGGACAATTTCATGCAATTCGATTACATTGGACATTACATCCAGAACGAGATGAACCTTGGAGACAATTACAAACAGAATTGTTAGGTGAAAAAATGGCAGCACAAGAATGTGACTGTGACTTTATAAGTTCTGGGCATACAATAGTAGATGGCCCAATATTACAGTGGTATGAACAAACATATGTAGAAGATCCAAAAGAGCGAAGAGGATTTGATTCAAACTATTGGATCTGGGAATATCCAAATTATACTAAAAGTTATGTGGTAGTAGCAGATGTCGCGCGTGGAGATGGAGGAGATTATTCCGCATTTCATGTATTAGATGTAAAAAATATGCAACAAGTTGCAGAATATAAAGGAAAGATAGGAACTACAGAATATGGTAACATGTTAGTAGCAGTCGCGACAGAGTGGAATAATGCATTACTAGTTATTGAAAATGCAAATATAGGCTGGGCAGTATTACAAGTCGCAATTGATCAGAATTACAAAAATTTATATTATAGTTACAAGCAAGATGGTTATGTAGACGAGGATGTACATTTGAGAAAGGGATATGATTTGAAAGATAAATCAAAAATGGTTCCTGGGTTTTCGACTACATCAAAAACAAGACCATTAATAATATCTAAAATAGAAACATATTTCCGAGAAAAATCTCCAATTGTAAAGTCAAAACGATTGATAGATGAATTATATGTCTTTATATGGAACGGATCAAGAGCAGAAGCACAACGAGGATATAATGATGATTTGGTAATGGCATTTGGAATTGCATTGTGGATAAGAGATACAGCATTACGATTACATCAACAAGGTATAGAATTATCAAAAAAATCTTTAGGCCATATTGGAAAATCAAAAGGTGTTTATACATCAGGAAAAGAAACACCAAAAGAATGGCAATGGAAGAGTGGAGACAAGGATAATGAGGATTTAACTTGGTTAATTGGATAAAATACATATTTATATAAAATTGAAAAATTATGGCGAATACATCATTAAGAGCGCGATTAGGCAGATTATTTGCAACTAACGTAGTTGTAAGAAGAATTGCAAAAAATCGTTTAAAGGCAGTAGATACAAATAGATTACAATCTACAGGTAATATGACTAATAAGCGTTATGTAGATAGATTTTCTGGTGTACATCGAGGCACGCCTGGATATGGTACATATAATCAAAATCAAACATTTCATACATCAAAAATAGAATTATTTACAGATTATGAAGCAATGGACATGGATCCAATATTATCATCAGCATTAGATATTTATTCAGATGAAAGTACAGTAAAGGATGCGGATGGAGATACTTTAACAATTACTTCTCCAAATGATGAAATAAGAAAAGTATTAAGAAATTTATTTTATGATATATTAAATATAGATTACAATTTATGGCCATGGATTAGGAATGCATGTAAATACGGAGATTTTTATTTACATTTAGATATTGAAGAAGAAATTGGAATTGTAAATGTAACACCAATATCGGCATATGAATTAAGACGTGAAGAAATGTTTGATCCAAATAATCCATATGCATATAAATTTACATTAGAAAATACTCATGGAGGTGGTTCATATAATTTTGCATTAGGTGATAGAGGTAAAGGTACACAAGAATTTGAGCCTTTTGAAATAGCACACTTTAGATTGCTATCAGATACAAACTTCTTACCATATGGTAAATCAATGATTGAACCAGCAAGAAAAATATTCAAACAATTAATGTTGATGGAAGATGCAATGCTAATTCATAGAATAATGAGAGCACCTGAAAGGAGAATATTTAAAATAGATATTGGAAATATACCACCAGCAGAAGTTGATTCACATGTACAAAGTATTGTCAATAAAATGAAAAAGGTTCCTTATATAGATGAGAAGACTGGAGATTACAATCTTAAATTTAATATGCAAAATATGATTGAAGATTATTTCTTACCAGTAAGAGGAGGAGAATCAGGTACATCAATTGAATCATTACCAGGATTAGGTAACGATGGGCAAATTGAAGATATTGATTATTTAAAAAATAAATTATTTGCGGCATTAAAAATACCAAAGGCCTTTTTAGGATATGATGAAGGTATTGATGGTAAAGCGACATTGGCAGCTGAAGATGTAAGATTTGCAAGAACCATAGAAAGAATACAAAAAATATTTGTATCTGAACTTACAAAAATAGCAGTAGTTCATTTATATACTCAAGGATATAAAGATGAAGATTTGGTTAATTTTGAACTGAATTTAACTAATCCATCATTGATATATGAGAAACAAAAAGTTGAAACATTAAATGAAAAGGTAAGTTTAGCTGGAAATTTAAAAGAAACAACCATGTTCTCAGAAAGATGGATATATGAAAATATATTTGGACTAAGTCAAGATGAATGGACTGCAGAACAAGAGCAGGTGATAGAAGATCTTAAAGCTGACTTTAGAAAAGAACAAATCAAAGGCGAAGGAAATGATCCTAGAAAAACAAATCAATCATTTGGAACACCTCATGATATAGCATCAATGCATGTTGCAACAAATGGAGACTTGTTACCAGGTCAAGAACAAGAACATGTTGCAGGCCCAGGCCGACCGCAAGGACCTATTAATGGAAAATCACATGATTCGACATTTGGTAGAGATCCTTTAGCAGCAAAACAGATTAGTAATACATTTAGTACTGATAAAAACCCATTACAGCACAAATATAAAGGTGGGTCACCGTTAAGCATGGAAAATAAGGAAGTAAACCAAATGATAACTTTTTTAAAAAATAATAATAAGACACCAAAAATAATTCAAGAAACGTTATCTGATACTGAAAAAAATAGTGATAATGGGACAATGTTAGATGAATCACAATTGATTGATGAAAATTAAGTATTGGTTTCTTATAACTTAGCATATTTATTTAAAAATAGGAAAATACAGGGCGCCACTACATGAAACGAATTAAACATTCTAAAGTCAAAAATACCGGTTTGATATTTGAACTATTAGTAAGGCAAGTTGCTTCAGATACAATGAATAACAAACCTTCTCAATCGTTAAAAGTTATAAAAAGGCACTTCAAGCCTGGTACAGAATTATCAAAAGAATTAAATTTATATCGTACAATTTCAGCTGAAAAATTCAAAACAGAAAACAAAGCTGAACAATTTGTAGATGCTGTTGTAAAAGCAAGAAAGGATATAAATGAATCTCAACTAAGACGAGATAAATATAATTTAATAAAAGATCTTAAGAGTAATTTTAATATAGATGATTTTTTCAAATCACGTGTTAATAATTATAAAGTTCAAGCATCTACATATAAATTATTTGAATATTCATCTGCAGATGATCCAAAAGAATATGTAGATAGTAAATTTACATTAGTTGAACATGTTCAAGATCAACCTCAAATTAAAAAAATGGGGACACTTATAGAAGAACAAAATAAAGATGTTAGAATTTTAGCATCTAAAATAGTTGTAGATAAATTTAATAGTAAATATTCTGGATTAAATGCTGAACAAAAACGTACATTACGAGAATATATCAATAATGTAACTAATTCAGTTAAATTGAAAAAATATATAATATCTGAAACAAAAAAACTTCAAAATTCAATATCATCACTTAAATCAAATGTGCCTAGTAAAGTGGTTCGAATTAAATTAAATGAAGTAGCTAATTTATTAACAGAGTTAAGTAAAAAGCATAATGTAGAAGATAAAGATGTTCTTACAATGCTTAGATATTATGAACTCGTTAATGAATTAAAAAAGGCAGGAGATAAATAATGGCTCGTACAGATATTGCTTACAATGATGTAACAGAAAATAATCAATTTGATAGATTAGGATATCCAGGAAAATATTATGGAGCTATAAATTTCATCGGAGGCCAATTAGATTTGACAGGATCAAATTTTGGTTATGGTGCTTTTATATATAGTGGAAGTGCTCATCCTAGTAATCCTGGAACTATGCATATTGCAGGAGGAGCATCCGTTAACATAACTACTTTTTCTCCAGGAGTTGTACATGAAGTATCAATTTCAATGATATCAGGATCTGCTCTCAGGTTTGGAGCTCAGCCAATAACATTCTTAAGAAGACAACAATAGGAGATATGATATGGATTATTTAGAAAGATTTAAACAATATATATCAGAAGCAAAACTTGACCCAGTAGGAAAAGAAGATGATGATATAGACAACGATGGCGATGTAGATAAGTCAGATGCTTATTTAGCAAAAAGAAGAAAGGTCGTAACAAAAGCAGTTAAAGGCGAAATAAGACAAGTTTCTGATTCTGATATGGACTCGTTAGGTGATATGGACGAAGAGGAGGATTTAGAAGAAATGTCAACATCGGCTAGTGTTCCAGGTTACCAAACTCCATATGCATTTGGAGATAAATCTACAAAATCAAAGAAAAAGAAAAAGGATAATGCAGAAAACAGTACAGGATATGAAGTAGTAAATGATTCTATATATAAAAAGATGATGAAAGAATTAGATGATTTAACTGAAGTATCATATAGAGAATATAAACAAGATCCGACATCAACACCTCAACAAAAGGTTAATCGAGGTATAATGGAAGTTAATAGAATGTTAGGTGAAATGGAAAAAATTGTTAACAACAATTTAAGATTAAAAACAGAAACAGGAGTTCAATCTGGCCACTTCTGGAAAACAACAGGTAAGAGGTTTGCAAAAATTAATGAAAGAATGTTAAGAGTTGCACATCGATTAAAAGAATTATCACAATAATAATAAAGTAGGTCATCCGCCAAGAAGGTGCTACTAAAAACAAGAGAGGAGAACTAAGATGAGATTTATGAAAACATGGCAAGACTTTATGAGGATGCCAGCAAATAAAGCGTTAAAAGAATCAAAAGGTATACACGCTTGTAAACAAAAATATATTCAAGAACAAAATAAAATGCAATGGTATGATCCAATTGTCTTACAAGAAAATGGTGATGCAGGCGAAAGTGTTCCTGCAGCAGCAGGAGGCGGCGGAGGAGGATCTGCTGGATTCATAACTGGTAATACTGCAGAGGTTGCAACATTTACATGGGAGTATGCAGCTGCATCAGCAACTGATAATAGTATTACAGGTTCTAATACATCAGGACTAGCTATTGGTATAACCGCAAATTGTTTAGTACCTAATGCAACTGATTTTTCAGCAGGACATCCTGATATTCGAAAAAAAGTATTATTAGCATTTGTAACAGCATCTGATTTAGTAGCGCAAGATTTTACAAATGCAGGATTATCAACAACTGGATTTGATTGTGTAGTTACTGCATCTTGTGATAGTGTTGTAATAAAATCAGGTTTAGCAGCAGTAGCAGTTGGTTTATCAGGTTCATGGTCTCAGATAATGGCAGATAATATTGCAGCTCAATCAGCAACAGCTGNANTAGNTGGATTTACAAATACAATTGCTCCATCAACATTATTATCTGTTGCAACACAATCATATGGTGGAAATACATTTACTATAACAAATGCAGTAGCAGGTGCGGTAGTAGACTTTTCAGTATCATCTGAACTTCCTTTGACTAGTGGAGCTGGAGGAGGATCAACAGGATCGCTTTCAACAACAACTCAAGGTGATGATACATTTGCAAATAGTGCACCAGGTCAAGTATTTACAGCAATAAGTAATACAGGTGATCCAATATTACCATATTCAAATATACCATATCAATCATAATAAGGAGAATAAAAAATGGATAAGCAATTATTAGTAGATTATGCGGTATTTGAAGTATCGCCTCAACAAATAAATGAATCATTGGCACAAAACAATGGTAAACTTGTTGTAAAGGGAGTACTACAGAGAGCAGAAGCAAAAAATCATAATGGTAGAGTTTATCCAAAAGAAACATTAATGCGTGAAGCACAAAAATATGCATCATCATTTATTAAAGAACGAAGAGCTTTGGGTGAACTAGATCATCCAGACTCTTCTGTTGTTAATTTAAATAATGTTTCTCATAATGTAACAGATATGGGTTGGCAAGGTCTCGATTTAGTAGGAACAGTTGAAGTACTAAGTACTCCATCAGGTAATATATTAAAAGAACTTTTTAAGTCAGGTATTAAATTAGGTATATCATCAAGAGGTATGGGATCTGTAAAAGAAGTAATGAGTGAGAATGAAGTTGCATTAGAAGTTCAACCTGATTTTGAATTGATTGCTTTTGATTTTGTCTCAAATCCATCAACTCATGGAGCATTTCTATCTCCAGTAAATGAATCAAAAGTAAATAGTACGACAGATAAATTTGCAAATATAGAAAAGATAATAACTGATATAATAACGGAGTTTTAATTATGGCATTAGAAGATAAACAATCAAATTTTGGTCCTATAAATAATAGAAATCAAAAAGGAACTGGTAAACAAGCAGAAGATTTATTTGGTTATGAAGGTAAGAGTAATGAAGGTGTAGGATTTGTACCAAGTACATTAGGACCTAATCCACCATTAGGAAAGCCATCAGATAGATTCGGAGGTGAAGGTGATAGAAATATAAAAAAGAAACCGGGCGAAAGGGCATTGGAGATTAAATAATGATGAAACTTAAAAAACTATTAGAAGGTTTTGCTTGGGAAAGAAAAGCTGGACAACCTTTACCTACAATGAAAGATGTTGCAAGGAATCATAAAGTAAATGAACGTGACTTTACACCAGGAGATAGATTTGGTGGACAAGATAGCGATACATCTGATTTTGATTATAAGTATTTTAAAGGGCAAGTAGAATCTTTAGAAACTACATTACAGGAATTTGAACAAGAAATTGCAACATCTCTAGAAACAATAGCCGATGATTCAGCTGCAATGGGATCTATCTCCGCAGGACAAGCAAGAAATCAAGCTTCAAGATATATACAAGGAGCAGATAAACAATTAGAAGGATTAAGAAAAATGTTAGATAGATTAGAACGTAAGGGAGAATTTTAATGAACAAATTTGAAAAACAATTATCAAAACATGTATTAAATGAAAAATATATTGGTGAAGAATTGGATCAAAAAATGACTCGCGACGAAAAAAAATCCTTTTTAGAAGCAGTTGGTAACTTTCATAAGTTAGGTGAGATGGTATATGCTAAAGGTGGACTACAAGAGGTCACTACAACATTGAAAAGTGTTATAGAACAGGCCGAAAAAATGACGATAGATGAATCAGAACATTGGTTTGATAATGTTACAGTATCTAGACATATGAAACAAATGAATGAAGCTTATAAGGTATTTGAAAAAACATCTGGTGAGATGAACGGGTTACAACAAAGATTGGAATCTGCATATGAAGATATGGGTATGGTATTGAATCGTTATTATAAAGTAAATGAAGCATTACAAGATGAGGCATATACACAATCAGGGCATGAAGAACGTGGTCCTGCATTAGATGATACATTTCCAAAACCAGCTGGAACATCTTTAAAATAAAGTTATGAAGAACAAGATCGTAATACCAGAATCATTATTAGAATATATAGTAGATAATTACGATGCAAAAGAATTAACAGAAATATGCGGATTATTTTGTCAAGGTAAAAAATGGGTCAAAAAACGAATTAATAAGGTGGCAGCAAAATCTTTTAGTTAATATTAGGAATCATGAAAAATATTCTTTATATTAATAATAGTTATAACGTAAAATAATCATAAATGAATAAAAATCAAAGACATCACGAAAGTATATTACCAGGAGTAGGAGTACGAGTAGTAAGTACTAAAAGACATCCAAAAGGTGATATTGAATTTGCTTTAAGAAAATTAAAAAAAGAAGTTAAATCTTCTGGCAAATTGATAAAATTAAAAGAATTACAACAATTCGAATCTAAAGCAGATATAAAACGAAAACAAAAAGATAGAGCTCGTTACTTCCAACAGCTAGAGTCAAAAGAAATTCTCAGTTCATAAAATATCTTTTCTTAAATTTTTTGGTTGTTTGATATAATTTAATTATATATATTAATGTAACGATACAGTATTCTAATATACTGTCACTCTATCAAACTATTAACGAGTAATTATTTACTCATTCTATTAAGGTTCCTAATAACCTTATTTCCAAATTAAATAAGAGGAGAAAAATTATGGCAAAAAATGATTTGCTTAAAGAGGCCATTGCTGACGCGAAAGCGGTACGAGAAACAGCATTAGCCAATGCAAAAATTGCATTAGAAGAAGCTTTCACTCCAAGAATTCAATCAATGTTATCTGCTAAACTTCAAGAAGACGAAATGGAAGATGACATGCCAGAAGAACCAGTAGCTGATGTAGCTCCAACAGACGAAGGAGAACATGAAGAGGCTGAGGAAACTAATGGCGAAGGAATGGATACTGCAGCAGGTGCGCCTGTTGACGAGGATATGGAAGATGATGGTATGGAAGAAGACATGGCACCAGAAGAAGACGGAATGGATGAAGATCTTGAACTTGAAGCTATTTTACGAGAGCTTGAAGGAGAAGATGAAGAAGCACCTGTTGAAGAAGTGTCTGATTCATCCGATATCGGAAAAGGCGACAACAAAGTTGATGTTGCTGATGGTGGTGACGAAGAAGATCCTGGAAAGGGTAAGCTAGTTGCTGAAACAGAAGATAAAGATGACGAAGATGTTTCATTAGATGAAATCATTGCAGCTTTAAAAGAAGGCGAAGATGATGACAAAATGGACGAAGGTGAACATGAAGATGATAATATGGACGAAGGTGAAGACAAGGAAAAAGACCTTGAAGAAGCTTATAATGTTATCAAATTTTTGAAATCCAAAATTAACGAAGTCAATCTTCTAAATGCAAAATTATTATTCTCAAACAAGTTGTTTAGAAATCATTCATTAAATGAAGGTCAGAAAATGAAAGTAATTGAAAACTTTGACAGAGCTCAATCATTGAGGGAAGTTAAATTAGTATTTGCTACATTATCTGAATCATTTGTAATGAGTGGACAAAAAACAAAAAGAACAATCAAAGAAAGCTATGCTTCAAAATCTAGTAAATCAACAGCACCTAAAAAGAAAGTAATTTCTGAAGGATCTGCTTTGAGCGCTAGATGGAAAAAATTAGCTAATCTTTAAAATTTAAAAAAAAAGAGGAGAAAACTCATGAATATTAATTCATTATTACCTCAAGATTCCAATGCTAACCAAAATGCTGTTTCACTTCAACTAGAGAAGAAGTGGGAAAGAACAGGTCTTTTGGAAGGTATGAATAATGAGGTAGATAGAAAAAGCATGGCGGTTCTTTTAGAGAACCAAGCCAAGCAATTGGTAACAGAAAATTCTGCAGTAGGCGGAACAGGAAATGAAGAATGGTCAGGTGTAGCCTTACCATTAGTTCGAAGAATATTTGCTGAAATAGCTGCTAAAGATTTTGTTTCTGTACAACCAATGAACCTACCATCTGGTCTAGTATTTTACTTAGACTTTAAATATGGTACGGCGCAAGGAACTAACGGTTTCGCGAATGGTGCAACAGGAAATGATTTCCTAACAGGTCAGGGTATTAATAAACAAAATGATTCGGTATTTGGTGTTACAAATACTGGTGATAACGGTACTGATTATGATTCAGGTACTGCTGCTACTGAAGGTCTTTATGGTCCAGGTAGATTTGGATATTCTATTAACGATGCAAATAAAGTATTAGATTTATCTGCGGCTGATGCAGCTTCAGGTTCATATGATCCATTTACAAATGCATTTACAAACCAAATGACAAAATTGACAGGATTACAGTTTGATAAATTTACAAACTTTAATACAGAATTTTCAGCATCAGCTGTTAATAATTCAAAAACTTATCAGATACTTGCTGTTAAGACTGCTGAATTAGATACAGGTGGTACTGCAGGTACATCAAATGCAGACCTAAATGGTGTTAGAGCATTTAATATATCAGGTTCTGGTATTACTAATATTGTTCCAGAATTTACTAGACTTGCAACACCAACTGGTGATTTTGCTCATAAGTCAGTATTATTCCTAGTTGAAACAGATGCTACTCCGGTATTATTTGTTACCGACACAGTAGATAGTATTGAAGCTGTATATCACAAAGCTCCACCAAGTAATGATAGAGGTGACTTTGAAGATACTGAAGGTGGTGACTTAACTGATTCATCAATTTTGGATATCCCAGAAATCAATCTTGAATTAAGAAGTGAAGCTATTGTTGCAAAGACAAGAAAGTTAAAAGCTGTTTGGTCACCTGAATTTGCTCAAGACTTGAATGCTTATCATTCAATTGATGCTGAGGCTGAATTGACTTCTATGTTATCTGAATATGTTTCGCAAGAAATTGATTTAGAAATATTAGACATGTTAATTTCAAATGCTCAAACAGTTGAAAGATGGTCTGCAAGAGTTGGATTTGAATTTGATGGTTCAACAAATGCATTTACGCAAGGTAATGCAACAGCGCAAGCATATAATCAAGGTACTTGGTTCCAAACTTTAGGAACTAAAATACAAAAGGTTAGTAATAAAATTCACCAATTAACATTACGTGGTGGTGCTAACTTCTTGGTATGTTCACCAACTGTAGCAACTATTTTGGAATCAATTCCAGGATATGCTGCTGATACAGATGGCGATCAAATGCAATTTGCAATGGGAGTACAAAAAGTAGGTTCTATTAATAGTAGATTCCAAGTTTATAAGAATCCTTATATGACTGAGAATACTATATTAATGGGATACAGAGGTGCTCAGTTCCTTGAAACAGGTGCTGTTTATGCTCCGTATATTCCGCTTATCATGACTCCATTAGTATATGATCCATCTAACTTTACTCCGCGTAAAGGTGTGATGACTCGTTATGCTAAGAAAATGGTAAGACCAGAATTCTATGGTAAAGTATTTGTAGAAGGTTTAGACCGTATTTAATAAGTAATTGTTAAATAAATAATTAAGGGGAGACTTAGGTCTCCCTTTTTTTATGGCTCGATATTTATATTAAATAAAGGAGTCACGTGTATGGCAGTAAAAGACAATATGGTAAAGAGTCCGCCAAAAGGGGCCATAAGGTTTTCATTAAGTTTATCAGACGAACAAAAAGCAGCAAAGACCCAAATATTAAAACATCCATATAATTTTATAGTAGGTAAAGCAGGAAGTGGTAAAACACTATTAGCAGTACAAGTTGCATTAGATCAATTTTTCAAAAAACAATATAATAAAATTATTATAACAAGACCAACTATCTCTACAGAGGATAATGGATTTCTACCAGGTTCAGAAAGTGAAAAGATGGAACCATGGCTAGTTCCTATTCGTTCTAATATGAGAAAGGTATATAATAAACCACCTATATTAGAAAGAATGGAAAAGTCTGATCAAATTGAGTTAGTATCATTAGCTCACTTTAGAGGAAGGACATTTGATAATTCAATTGTTATAGTAGATGAATTTCAAAATTTAACAAGATCTCAACTTGCCATGGCAATTGGTAGATTAGGAAAAGATTCAAAAATGTTGTTTTGTGGCGATTCATATCAAATAGATTTAAAAGATAAAAATTATTCAGCATATCATGATATGGCTAAACTAACAAATTCTAGATACGTTTTTAAAGCCGTATTAGAAGACTCACATAGACATGCTGCTATAGATGATTTGTTAGAATTATTAAATGGTTATCATTAATGAGTATATTTATATAAAATGGCTCGTAAAAAGATAAGATGGGAAAAGGCAGATTTTAAATGGGAACTATCACCAACAGAGCAAGGCATAGGAGGAGATGTTATTCCATTTACATGGGATGACGTAAGATTTGTAGATGAACTTTTATCACAAGGTGCTAGTGCACCAGAAATAGCATATCATGCTAATCAATTAGAACCAGATAAGAAAAAACGGTTCATTAAATTAGTATGTAAGATAAAGGGTATAGAAACATATTCTGGGCAAAAAACTATTAAAGATGATATCAAAATAACAGTAGATGATATTGAACTAATTATTAAAGAAGTATTAAACGTTGATCTAACAGTAGAAAATATAAAAATATGAGTTGGATACAAGAAAGAATATTAAAAGGTGATAAAGGATTAGGTGATACTATTGAAAGATTTACATCTATAACTGGTATAAAAAATTTAGTTCAAAAAATATCTATTTTTATGGGTAAAGATTGTATGTGTGAAAAACGTAAACATGTATTAAATGATATGTTTTCATATGAAAATTTAACTAATAAACAACAAAATGATTTAAATAGTTTAATAAATATAGAAAAATATCATTTAAAATGATGGAGAAAATAAATGTATAAATTATTCACAGACAAGGCAGAATTATTTGAATGCGACATTAAAATAGAAGGTACTAGTCTTTCTAAATCAAAAGCACGATTAGTTGTAGAAACTTCAGATTATAGTTTAATGTTTAATGGAAAAATAACAAGTTCTGGTAAGTGTACAATACCGATAAGGAAATTAAAGGGACTTATAGATGAAAGTAGCAAAGGTAATATGAGGCTAGAAGTAATTGCAGAAGATACATACTTCACTCCATGGAAGTCAGACTTTGAAATAAATGCCAGTAAGACAGTTACAGTTGAAGTAAAATCTCAATCTAATAAAAAAGTCATTAAAGAAAATAAAATACAAGTTTCAAATGTAAAACAACAAATAACTAAAAAAGATGTCAACCATGTTGCTAATATAATGAAATTATTAGTACATGAAAATATCAATATGAAAAATTTACATTTGAAAAAGGATAGATTAAATAAAATAGTTGCGACATATACAAAATATAAACCAATTAATGAAAATAAGAAGTCAGTGATAATAGGAGTTCTTAAAGGTTTATATAAAAAATAGAGTTATGTGATGGCAGATTTTACCGGCCAAAATATACAAGATACATATCAACGTGTAGTACAAATTGATAATGGTCAATTGCAAGATGGAACTGGCAGTGCACTTATTTCACTTGATATAACTGCATCTCATGCAATATCTGCGTCTCATGAAATAACATTTGAATTATCATCATCACATGCTGAAACAGCTGATTTTTTAACTCCTGGTAATGATATTAATGTTAGACATGTAACAGCATCAGGTAACATAAGTTCAAGTGGCACTATTACAGGAATTATTTATGGAGGAACCTTTTGATAACTAACATATTTATATAAAAGTAGGAATAATATGCCAAGTGTAATACAATTAAGAACAGGAACAGGATCAGCCGTACCAAGCACATTAGCGCAAGGAGAAGTTGCAATTAATATTGACAATGGTCTTTTTTATTATGGTTCAGGTTCTGCATCAAATGTAAAACAATTAGAATTATTTACAAATATATCAGCCTCAGGTAATATAAGTGCAAGTGGTACTTCTCATACATTTGGCGGAAATACCTTTGTAGGTACAACCGGAACCAATGAATCTGATAATTCACTACTAACAGTAGGGGGAGTAAGTGAAGCAAACATAAAACTATATTCAACACATGCTGGTGCTAATAGAGATGTAGGTTTTCATATGTCTGCATCAGAAAATGGTCAAGAATTTTCAATTGGATTAGCAAGAGATCAAAACCGTTTCTATATTTCACCTTCAGATGTTGGAGCAGGACCTGAAAGTGCAGTATTTAATATAGATGCATCTGGTAATACATTAATAACGGGTAACATAACAGCCTCAGGTAATATAAGTGCAAGTGGAGCAGTAATTACTACTTTACAAGGAACAGGGACAACAACAGGATTTGAAACAGCAGGTTATTTGAGTTCAAGTGTATTATATATTGGCAATTCAACTAGTTTTATAAGCGCAAGTTTAGGTAATATAAGTTCAAGTGCAACAGGATCATTTGGATATATAGAAACGGCTACAGATATAAGTGCAAGCGGAGATTTAATTGTTAATGGAATTCAAGGATCAGGTAACATAACTGGTTTCACATCAATGTCAATTTCTTATATAACAGCATCTATAGTTGATGTAGATAGTGATACCATTAGAATTGGTGGTGAAAAAATGAACCGTACATTACTTCAAAATCTTAAAGATGGATTTGATTCTGATACAAGAGCATCTGACCCTGGAGCTAATTTTAAAGCTGGAATTAACACAGGAGGTAGTATAACAGCATCAGCTGATATAAGTGCAAGTGGTAAACTATCAGGACAAGCTGGTCATCTATTATATGACACTGGATCAATTTCTGCAACAGGAAATGTACAAGGAGATATACTTAGATTTGGAAATATAACAACATTAGCTGGAGCAATTTATGCACATACAGGTTCAGGTTGGGTATTAGCACATTCAGGTTCAGATGGCAATGCATCATCATCATTAGCATTAGCAGTAGGAACAAATTCAACAACTAATGGTATGTTAATGAGAGGTATGGCAAATATAGGATATGATCCAGGAGGAGAAAATGGCTGTGCATTATATTTACAAGCACCAGGATCTGCATCTCATGTTTCTGCTACAACATCAGGACATGTTGCAAGAGTGGTAGGATGGAATTTTGGAACAGATACAATATATTTTAATCCAGACAACACTTGGGTATTAGTGAGTTAACATATGCCAACACAAATAATAAGACCGGACGGAACAAATGCACAATCAGGAATGAATCCTGCTTCCAATATACATGGTAAACTTAATGATAATGATGATAACACATTTGCATTTCAAAATAATACCTCAGCAATTTATAAACTTGCATTAGCAGATACATCAGGATTGGGTAGTGCAACAATTGAAAAATTTGTATTGAGTTTTCGGGGCGCGCAAGATAGAAGACCAGGTGCAACTGTAGTAGCTGTTTTAATAGATGCCGCCGGACAAGTTTATTCTGATATTACATTTGGAGGAAGTGGATTTACTGGTACTACAACTACTTATGATAGTTCTGATATTACTACACAACAAGATGGCTCAACCGCATTAGATGCAAGTTATCTAGATGGTTTAAATGTAAACATAACTCCAAGTGCTGACGGTCATAAAGTAATGGATGTGTTTGTGACAATAACATATTCAGAAGGATATGGCAATAAAGTAATTGATGTTCGTAATACTAATATAGGCCAAGTTATAGGAATATCAACTGCCAATATAAGTAAAGTTATAGGAGTATAATATGAATACTAATCACGAAAGAGCAACATCAGATAATTGGACAGGATCTGCAATAAATAATCCGTTAAATGAAGATTGGGTACCATTATGGCAAGGCAATAATGTAATTGTAAGTGGTAGTCATGAAACGCTTGAGGGCATATGGGAAGCAAATGCATTTTCTGCAAGTGCAGCATATATTTGTCAAAATGGCGGAAACATATTACAAATAGGTTATGGAATGTGTCAAATAGCAAATTTTATTCAATCACATTCAATCAATACGCATACTATAATAATAGATCAACAAAAAGCATATGAACATGCAATTGAATGGTCAAATGGTAAATCAAATGTAACAATTATAACAGGTAGTTTTTATGAAATGGATTTACCTGAATATGATGGAGTATTTATAAACAAAACAAAATTATTACATTGTTTTAAACAAACAGCAAAAAAACGAATAAAACATCAAATATCTGAATTCACAAAAATAGGTTCTTTAGTAAGTTGGTATAATCAAATCAATGATACTAGAAATATGTTAGGTATAGATAATGTAGAATATCAGCATATTGAATTAGAAGAGGCTCCTGATACATATACTTATAAATGGGATAACAATAATTATTATGTTCCAAAAAAGGAGATAACATAATGTCAACAACTGTTTCATTAAGAGCCACAGCAGGAAAAGGAGTTTCAGTAATTGATGAAACTAATTATCTCGCAGCCAGATCTGGCTCAGGTGAAGGAACAGGTGATGTAGGTCCTAATTCGCCAGCTAATAGTAAAATGAATGTTGGTATAAGATCTGTAAAAACTAAAACTGGAGCAGATCCTGTTTTTATAACTCATACATATACTATTACAAGACATATAATACGATTTGATCCTCCAAACTTACCACCTAATGCAGAAATAACAGATGCGACATTAACTTTAACAGCACGTACTGTGGCCCCTACCTTAACATCAGTTGATTTTTCATACATGACAAGTTCTGTAACAGTAGTAGAAGCTACTCCTACTAGTCTGATTGATCCAGCCAATTTTAGTACAGTTAATGTCTCGACAACGGGATCAATACATCACAAACATAATCAAGGTGTAACCTTTCTATTATATGATGATGTTAATTCTGGATCTGCTATTCCTCTTGCCGGAACTGTTGCAATTCCATTAAATTCAAGTGCACGTTCTGCGATACAAAATACTCCTACAAATGGTATATTTGGACTTGCTCTTGTAAATACTAAATTTGAACTTGCATTAACAAGTTCAGCACCAGCAACAAGTACTCCCACGCGTGGAGGATTTACAGCTCCAGGTAATACTCATGACTTGAGCAGTACAGATATACATCAAGAAGGAGCAGCTATAAAAGCTTTTGGAGAGCTTGGATATGGTAGCGACAGTAATAAACCATTATTACAATATACATATATCAATAGAGGTGGAAAGATATCACAACCTTCAGGAAAGATAATTTTATCATCAGGAAAGATATCATCGGTTGATAGTTAAAGTTAAGTATAGTTTCAACATATTTATATAAAAAGATAATACTATGGCAAAACACATTCCTATATGGCCTGGATCATCATCATTTTCAAACGGGGATACACCTTTTGGGTTATATGATACAGATACACAATTCGATGCAGATTCAGATAAAGTAGCTGAATGGTGTGCAAAAAGATTAGGATATCCTATAGTAGATGTAGAATTAGATTCTGGTTCATTTTATGCAGCATTTGAAGAAGCTGTTTCCGAATACGGAGCTCAGTTAAATACTTTCAATATACGAGATAATTTAATTAATTTATATGGAGCGCTTAATCTATCCGGATCCGATACAAATCTAACACAAAAACATGTTTCACCAGGTTATGGTGGTCTTATTGGACTTGCAGAAGAGTATGGTACAGAAGCAGGAAGTGGCGGAAATGTAACATATTATACAGGTTCATTAGCAGTAACAGGTAGTCAACAAATTTATGATTTAACAGATTCAGATACAGTTACTTTAGAATCAGGCACGCCAGGAATAGATTCAATTGATATTAAAAGAATATTCCATGAAGCGCCACCAGCAATTGTAAAATATTTTGATCCATTTGTAGGAACAGGCCTGGGGTCTCAAAACATGTTAGATGGTTTTGGGTTTGGAGGAATGTCACCGGGAGTATCGTTTATGATGATGCCATTATATTATGATGTATCTAGATTCCAAGCAATTGAATTTAATGATCAAATACGAAAATCTGCTTATTCATTTGAACTAGTAAATGACAGATTAAAATTATTTCCTATTCCAGATGGTTCTAATTTTCATAAAGTTTATTTTACTTATATAAAAGTAGAAGATAGATTTAATCCTTTAAAGACTACAAGACCAGCCGAGCGTATGTCAGATTTTTCAAATATACCATATGAGGATATTACATATTCAAAAGTAAATTCAGTTGGAAAACAATGGATACGTAGATATGCGTTGGCATTATCAAAAGAAATGTTAGGATATATTCGTGGTAAATATTCTTCAATGCCAATTCCAAATGCAGAAATAACATTAAATGGAGGTGAGTTAATATCAGCCGCACAAACAGAAAAAGAAGGACTTATAGCAGAAATTAAAGAAATACTTGATCAAACTTCGAGGCAAGCACAATTAGAAAGAAAACAAGCAGAATCAGATGCAATGCTATCGACATTTAACAAGGTACCACTTAAAATATATATAGGGTAGAATATGGCATTATTTGGATCAGCAAGAGATGCAAGTTTATTAAGACATATCAATAGAGAATTAATTTACGATCTTATTGATACTGAAATAGCATTCTACAAATTGTCACTACCTGATACTGCAGCAAATATGTATGACGAAGCTGATAATAAAATTTATTATTCTCCTATGCGATTTAATTGTATAGTACAAAAAGATGATAAATCATATACAGGTGATGATTCGGGATACGATTCAACAAGAACTGCAGTTTTTGCATTTCATAGACCAGAATTAGTAATAGCTAATATTATAATAGAAGAAGGTGATATTATTGAATGGGATAATGAATTTTATGAAATTGATGGAGTAGGCGCATCACAATATTTCAGAGGAATTAATCCAGCCACAGATTTAGGTAATAATTTACCAGGAGGAGTACATGTAACAGGAAATGATGATACAAGACCAGAATTTGGAGAATCGATATCAGTTGTATGCCAAGCACATGTAACAAGAAGAAATAGATTAAATATACAAGAAGTGAGATCAGGCGTTAATAAACCTAATAGTATACCGAGAAACTTATAATGGCTAACAATGAATTAAAAAAATCATATTCAGCATTTACAAATAACACTGAATTAAACAGAGCTAATCAGGTTAGGCGTGATAATGATAATGTTAAAATTCCAAAAGTAACATTAGAAGATATTGATTGGGCAATGATGTCTTATATAAGAGATGTAATAAAACCAACAGTTATTGAAAATGGCCAAAAGATTGATGTACCATTAATGTGGGCAAATGGAGAGACTTGGGCACAAGTACAATCAAAGGGATTTATGAGAGACCGTAAAGGTAAAATAATGACTCCGATTATAAGTATTAAACGTGGAACAATAACTGAAAGAGATAATTTAAAAACCCTAGGGGTGAATAAGAATCCTGATGATAATATTTTAACTCATCAAAACCAATTTACTCAGGCTAATAGATATGATAGATTTTCAGTAACAAGAAATATAAAACCACTACGAGAATTTTATGTTACAGCAATACCAGAATTTGTTGATGTTGCATATGAATTATTAATATGGACAGAATATACAGAACAAATGAATCATGTAATAGAACAGATAATGCCATTAAATGGTTTTGCATGGGGCACAACTCAAAAATTTCCAGTTTATATTTCAGATTATTCATTTGAAGTAACAAATGCATCTGGAGAAGATAGAGTAGTTAGAGCAACTATTCCATTTACTGCTAAAGGAACATTATTAATGGAAGATGAATTACGTGAATCGACAATGCAAAAAAGATTCTCTGTTAAGCGAGTTACTTTTAAATCAGAAACAACTGCATTTGATGCTAATGTAACAGATGGCCCAATAGGCGGATATGGATATCCAATTCAAAAGGATAAGCCATTTAAAGAAAGGCCTAATAAATTTGATGAATCTGGGAATGTAACTAAAGAACAAAGTGTTACTAAAACATCAACAATTAGATCGATAGAAGGTATACGAGATCTTCAAAATGATCGGCCTCATGCAGATGATACAATTTAACTGTTTGAAGATTCAATAGCATATTTATATAAGTAGTATTAATTATAGATTTAAAGAAAAAGTTATGGCAACAACAAAAAAATTTACAACAGAAGAATTAGAAGAAGTAAAAAAACTACGAGATAAAAACCGAATTAAAGTACAAGAATTCGGCCAATTGGAAATGGAGTCGTTATTAGCGCAACAACACTATGAAAATTTGGTAAAAGAAAAGAAAAAACTAATTGCTGAATATAAAGAAATTCAAACAGAAGAAAAAGATTTAGTAAAAAAATTAAACGATAAATATGGTGCTGGCACAGTTGATTTAGATAGCGGTGAATTTATACCGTCAAATTGATTGTTTGACTAGAAAAAATTATATTTATAAGAAAATAAATAAAGAGGAGCAACATAATGGCTGAAAAAGTAGTATCACCTGGTGTGTTTACCAATGAAATAGACCAATCTTTCCTACCAGCGGGTGTAGCAGCAATAGGCGCTGCATTAATAGGTCCAACGACAAGAGGACCTGCAAATATTCCAACAACGATATCAACATATTCTCAATATCAAAGAATTTTTGGAGGAGTATTTACATCTGGTTCAGGTGCAAATGAAAATTCATACAAATATTTAACAGATTATGCAGCTAGAGAATATTTAAAATTTGCTGATACATTAACAGTAGTAAGAATACTAGCATCAGGATATTCACCTGCATCTACAGTTGTTTCATCATCTACTGATGTGTTAGGTGCAACTCATGCATCAGGAACTATATTATTAACAAATAATCAAAGTGATTTTAATTTTGGTACAGCCGCATCTCCTGATGATGAAATACAAATTACAGTTGGTAGTTTAGAACATAGATTTATTGCAGCAGATCCAGTAGGAGGTGTTCCGGCAAATATAGCAGCAACTGATGCTGTAGGTGGAACATTCTTTTATTCATCAGGTTCAAGTGTAGAACAACAAATGGGATTCTTAACTGCATCCATTAATGCTGCATCCATTGGTGTTGTAGCTCAATCAAGTTCAGCTCATCCTCAAGCAGCTTCAAGATTTCCAGGAACATCTGGAAATGTTGGTATGGCTATTTATATATCTGCTTCAGCAGCAGGAACAGCAGGTAATGCAATAACAGCAGAAACAGGTTCA
>JGI24006J15134_10000508_pt1 | contig 24174 bp, 24 predicted proteins | sample LinPmetageLP53_FD_15134 | JGI IMG/M metagenome (IMG submission 15134)
AATGTAAATTATAATGCAGTAGTAAATGTTTTAATCCTATCGATTAGGATTATTAATGATTGGGATAATATCAGCATTGTCGTGGTTACCCGAATATGGAGATGTGCACAGCTACAGACGATTACTGCATTATATTATATAAACATAAAGGAGAAATAAATGGAATGGCGTAAAGAAGGAAATGATATAAAAACACCGAATTTAGATCAAGTAGAAACAATATTAGGCTATAAAGCTTATGCTGATTGGAAAGCAAGTGAAAACTTTAAATCTGGTGGTTGGTTAAATCTTAATGAATTAGAAGAGTTAGCAACACCACTATTAATCAAAATAAAAGAAACGAGGAAAAAATGAGTAAAGTACTAGATAAATCATTACCAGAGTTAAGATCGGAAATAAATGTATTAAAAGGTTCTATTGATGAAAAACCTTATTCGCATAACATAATTGGTTTAGTGTTAGGTCAAATTCATAAAATACACGGCGAAGAAGAAGCTAAAAAAGCTATAAAAGACTTAGGTCTTAAAGATTTAGGCTGGAGTTAGTTTTGAATAATCGTGAAAAGGCTTGGCAAATTAGAAATGTCAAGTCTACTGATACAATTCAAGAAAGAATGAAAGAAATGACATTCATAAAACCTTGGAGTCCCGAAGCTATAGAACGTGCTGAAGAATTTGCTAGTAAGTACGGTAGAGCGTGGTACATATTTCAAGGAGTACCAATAAGACATCATAGAAAACATAAACAATGGATTATGCAATATTACGTCAAAGAGGAGGACGCAAAATGAGTAAAGCTGAAAAAGCATTTGAATTACAAGAAAAAATAGGAAAAATAATAGATAAATTAAATGAATTAGGATTTGAATTTATGTATTTTAATAATATAAGCAGTATAAGGAGAAAACGTAATGGAAAATAGAAAGAAAATAACCGATGAAGGTCCAATACCTAAAAATATAGAACAGGAAGTAAAAACAGGTAAATGGAGCCCAAAAGTAAAAGATACGTACGTATGTAATTATTGTGGTCACGACGAAGTATATGAAAAAGTATTTATTAATATGAATACTGGCAAGCAAGACTACGAAATTAAAGAAACAACTACAGACGAGTATGCATCAAATTGTTGCAACGATTTTGAACGACCAGTTACAGAATTTGAATGGCATGAAATACTATTTGAAGAATGTAACGGTAACAAAGATAAAATATTTAAAATAATGGACGGGAGTCGATCGTGAATAAAAAAGAAATACTAAAAAGAGAACAGTACTGGTATGATTATGCAAAAGACATGTTATTTGGTAAAAAGATAATAAATGTAGGTTGGCAACAATGGGATCCAGATGATGATGACTCACAAACGGGTTTAGTCTTTACAACTGAAGATAATATAGCGTTTTTCTTATCATCAGATGATGAAGGTAACAATCCTGGAGCATTACATTGGAGTTCAAATCAACCAACTGGTCCACAAAATGCTACTCATGGTATATTACCAGTAGGCGTAATAGATATAATTCAATTTCAAGACTTGAAAGGAGTTAACAAATGAAATTAATTACTAAAGATATTCAAAATAAATTAGATAAAAATCTAACTATGAAAGAATATAAACGAAAACCTTATCTAAGATTGTTTAATCCTTGTGGTGCAGCTACATGGCTTATAACGGAACATGATAAGAAAACGGGTATAATGTTCGGCTTATGTGACTTAGGCATGGGTGTAGTAGAATATGGATACGTAGATATGCAAGAAGTTAAAGCTATTAGGTTACCTTATGGTTTAAGCATAGAACGTGATAAATATTTTAAACCAAAAATGACTTTAAGTGAATACTCTAAACATTACACAACAAGCTTACAGAATGTATAATTCTGTCTGAATAAAAACAAAAACACTTGAATAAAGAGTCTGATTATATTAGATTCTTTGTTCAAGCTAACCAACCATAAGGAGAAAATCTATGGGATTTAATGTAAAAGACTATGCGTTAGTCAAAGATCGTGTTCTAATGATACATGATGATATGCCAAAATGTCAAATTAGAACAGAACTAGTAAACGTACAACCGATTAAAGATACAGCAACAGGAGAAACATGTAATGAATACATCGTCAAAGCGGTCATCACGCCAGATCCGTTATCAGAACCAGAAGTATACTACACAGGATATGCGGCTGAAAGAGATAATACTGGGTTTGTTAATAAGACAAGTGCTTTGGAAAATGGCGAAACGAGTGCGGTGGGTAGGGCCCTTGCCTTTGCAGGTTATGGCGTTGATCATTCAATCGCTTCTCGTGAAGAAGTTGAGAACGCACAAGCTAAGCAAAAAGTCGTTAATCCAACTATTAAATCATTGGAAGAAATAGACGATTACGCTGATGATTGTTTAAAACATACGTTGTTAACAAAAGAACAGCATATAGCTTATTTAAAGAAACGTGGCACAGGTTACTACGACACTAAAGTTAAAGTAACAAGAGCCTTAACGCACTTTAAAGAGTTATTAAAGAAGATGAAAGAAGATGATGCTATTGAATTACAAAGTATCAAAAACGAACATCTTACATCTAAACACACAGCTGGTGAAGAACCAATGCAACAAGGAGAGAAATAATGGCTATTACGGGTACTAAAGTAAAAAGTTCTGGTGGAGGTAGTGATAAATATTACATTAACAAGTGTTATATTACCAATGCAGAACAAATAGAGTCACAATACAGTGACACAACAGTTAAACTAGAGTTAGAAGACAATAGTAATGGTTATAAATATACAATGTTTATGAATCAAAACTATGTTAAAGACATACACGATGTAGTAACGGAATTGAAATTTCCAGATTTAGTTAATACATTGTTTCTAGCAGCTAATGTTGATTTGGATATAACAGACACAGGTGATATTAACCTAAAAGATCTAGCTAATAAACAAATAGCTTGTCTAAGTTATCCTTCAACTGGTAAATACAAACGTGCTATATGGTCTAATGTAAGTTCATGGACAGAAACAGATGAACTAGGCAAGGACTTTGAAACACAACTAAGTAAAGGTTATCCTAAAAACTACAAAAAAGAAACTGGTGCAGTTCAACCAGTACCTAGTGTTGTAGCAGCAGAAGACCTACCGTTTTAGTGACAGCTAAAACAATCTTACTTAACTGGGTATCAGAAAAAGCAGATAATCCAGGAGAAATGAATCAATTTTACTCATATGACATTGAACTGAATGTTCCATTATATGGAAAATTAAAATATGGTAAAATACACACAGCTAGTACATACTCTAGACTATGGAGAGAATTGAGAGTAAATCCTCAATTATTTGATAGTTTAGATCTTTTATGTACAGAAATTAAACACAATACACAGAAAAAGGTAAAAGGATGGTCGGTAATAAACACGAAGAAGTACAACGAGGAGACAGTAGCAATTCTTCGGAATGCTATGTCGAAATAGTATTAGATAGTATATCTAATCGTAATAGTGTTGTTTCTACGGATGAATATACAAATATTGTATTAAAACATTCATGGAACAAAGAGATGTATCGTTCTTATTTTGTGTTTGACGAAAGTTTCAATGAACACGTAACAAAAACACATACTGTAAAAGGTTATGAAGGTTCTTGTGCATTGGATTATATCATATTAGATATTGACAAAGGTGAAATACCTAGTGATCAATTAATAGGATATATTCAAGCGTGTTTATCTGAAATATTCGATAAAGGTGTAATGGAAGAAGATATCAACCTATGGTTTAGTGGTAGTGGTTTTCATATAGAAATGAAAAACGTGTTTGGATTGCAGCAAAGTAAAACGCTTCATGATAAGTTAAGACTTACTATGAATAAGCATTTTGATTTTGCAGACTCAATCTATGATAAAACGAGGATCATCAGAACTAAGTGGTCGTTAAATCCTAAAACACAGTTACATAAAATATGGATACCTTTATCACAAATAGGTGATATATCTTTCAGTGATCTTGAATATTATGCTTCAAATAAACAAAACTACATGAAGTGGGTAGATAAAGATTCAGAGAACTTCTTTGAGACTTTACATAAAACACCTGATGTAGAACCTTACTTACAATCTATGGTAATTGCATCACCAACAATAGCTACTAAAAGTAACTTAACAAAGAAAAATACAGAAGTTACAAGTGTAGTATCGTGTATGCAGCATATATTTAATGAAGGTCCACATATTGGAGCAAGAAACAACAAAATGATGCGCATGACCAGTACATATAAACGTGCTGGTGTGCCTTTTATTGTTGCATTAAATGGTATGCATACCTGGAGTGATAGTCAAATGAGTGAAGATGAAGTGACTAGAACTGTTAAGAATGTGTATGATGGTAATTATCAATATGGCTGCGATGATCATATTATGGCAGAATATTGTGATACTAAATGTGTTTACTATAAACGTAAAGACTATAAGTTAGATATTAAAGGTGTTAACGAGTTGGAAGATTCGTTAAGAGATTACCTTATAAATACCATGAGTCAGAACTCTATCGAATTAAGCAAAATCTATGGATGTAATACTTACAACCTTAAACCAGGAGAATTAATAGTATTTTCTGGAGACACGGGTTTAGGTAAAACAGCTTTTATACAAGACATAATTGTAAAAGCTAAGCAGCATACATTGTTTTTATCTTTAGAGATGAATGAACAGTTAATATTCAGAAGGTTTGGTCAAATAGCTATGGGTAAAGACAAAGAATGGATTAATGAACAATATAAAACTAATCCAGACTTTACTCTTAAAGACGAACTAGATCACGTGCAAGTTATGACAATTGCACCTAGAATAGACTCAATTAAGAAAGTTGTATCAGAATACGCACCGAAAGTGTTAGTAGTAGATACAACAGATGAAGTACAAGTAGACTTTGTTAAAGGTGAAATAGAAAAGCAAAATGTAGTTATAGGTGCGTTAAAACAAATAGCACAGAAAACAAATATAATTATAATTGCAATTCATCACTTAAACAAATCGTCTGCTAGTAATAACGTAATTAATTTGCATTCGTTAAAAGGTTCATCAAATGTAGTACAAAAAGCAGATAAAGTAATACTTATCAAAGGTAATCGTGATGATAAACTGCGTTTAATTACTTCAGTAAAATCACGTGACGAAGGTAAGTTTGAAATGACTGCAACATTTGACACCAACACAATGCAATTCAACCAATTAAGGAGTAATAATGGTTAAACTAAGTACAATAGCGAAAGCAACATATTCAGATAAAAATAATATCCAGAAAGGACATTTAAGATTGTTCAAGATCTTTAACATGTCAACTAGAATGGATAGTAATTTTGGTAATCATCTGTGGTTTGACTTTCGTGTAGGACCAATGGAATTTTCCACAGGAATTAGAATGTGGGATGAATCTCCAGAGGCGTTAGAACAATATAAGGAGGATTTTAACATCTTTGAGATGGATCAGAATCCTAATATAAGTGACGCATAGAAATAAAATACGTGGTAACAATCTTGAAAGAGAATGTGTTAATATCGCTAAAGAGGAAGGGCTCTCTGCAAAGAGGGCCTATGCCTCAAACGGTTTAGCATTAGGTAAATCTGAACAAGTTGATTGTTTGGTAGAAGGATATGCAGTCCAAGCTAAAATGAAAAAGAAGATTGCGCAATGGTTATATCCTAAGTTTCACGCCGAAGATGTTGACTTAGTGGTTACACGTATGGATAGAAAAGAAGCACTAGCAATAATACCATATACAGAATGGATCAGATTAATTAAAATAGAAAAGGAATACAAAAATGAACATGAGTAAAGAAGAAGTAGCTGCAATAATGTCGTTAGCTGCTAAAATCATACAACATCAAGATGATAAAGAATGGTTACAAGATTTACAAGATGAAAGTGTAGATACACCTAATGACTTAGAAGTTCTTAGAAAGTCAGAAGATTATCATGACATGACTGGACGCCCAGGTCCAGGAAATTGTGACTGTCACAAAGTATAAATAATAAAATGTTAAGATGCCTTACCACGGCGAAAAATAACCGTGTAAATACGAAAACGATTGGTTGGCTACTAAAAACATATCTTCTTAGTCGATAGATATGCATCTAAAGTATGTAGGGCATCTTAATATATTGAAAGGATAAATTATGAATGATGAAAAAAAGAGAATGGAAATAGAAATGATTAGAAAAGAAATAAATGAGATAAAAAAACTAACTAAAAAAGCAATAAAATTTCTGACTTCAAAGAAGGAAGAGTCGGAAATTTTATTGGAAAAGCTTTCTAAAAAATAACGCTAGATAAAACATATGTTATTCATCGCCTAAGTTTTCTAGCATAATATCTCTATTACGCTCTTCTCTTTCAAGTCTTTGTCTATACCACTTCATATTATTACGTGGTATACCAGTAGAGTATTCCATCCAGTAATTTGGTTTTTGTGATGTTTTATATATATCACGCATTAATCTACCACCAGGTAGATACGTCCAAGCTGTATACTGTCTAAACGCTTCATAGTTACCATTTACTAAAGCATTAATATGTGGCATAACAAACCTTGCTGCTGGTGGAGTTACAATCTGTAAGGGTGCCATAGCTTGTATAGGGTATTGATTGAAGAAAGCTCTTTTTCTAGTCTCTTCGTCACCAAATAAAAACTCAGCCGTATCTTTAAACATATTCATAGGTGGTGATAAAGCATACTCAAATATACTAAAAGCAAATACACTAGCCAATGCCATAGTCATAGCATCATTAGCAATTTGTCTTTCAAACCTTTTAGTAACCTCAAAATTAGGATGTCCTTCTACCGCCATCATATCTTCAAACATAGTTTTTCTACGTCTTATACTACTCCACATGTAAGGTTGGAAACGTGTCATAATACGACCAAACGACGTATTACTAAAGTTAGGTCTATATGTAGCGTGGTAAATAAACTGAGATCCTTCTACGCCTTTTTTAGCACCTTTAACTAAAAACTCATCTGTAACTTTTATATTACCTTTAGTATCAGCATACAACTCTCTTCCTTTTAGATAGTGTGATAAGAATGCAATACGTCTTAAATGTTTTTCAGTAACAGACATAAAAGCACTACCAATGTCCATAGCAGTAGCACCTACGTTATGTTTTTTAGCTAGTTCTGCTACAGTTTCTTTAACAAAAGCTTCATTTTGTTTGTTTACTTCTTTAGAATTACCAAATAGACTATTAGTTTTAACGTTTTGATTAACTCTTGAAACTAGTTCTGATAAAAACTTTTTAACATTAGCTGGTTCTTTAGCTTGTAAATAAGTTAATTCTTGCAATAAGTTACCTTCTAACAAACCTAAACTATCTATCATTACATATATGTCTTCTTTAGATTTTAATTCTTTGTCCTGATATGTTCTAGTTTTTGGATCGTATATTCTAAACTTCTTACCAGCAAACACTTTTTCTACTAAGTAACTTTCGTTAAATGCGTTAACAAAATGCGTAAAACCAGAATCAGTTATGATGTTTTGATAACCACCGTACGTATTAGTTATAGCAGCCTTAGGGTGAAACAGCAAACTAAACACTTCAAACTTACCTTCTAAATCACTTATGTATTGCGCCATCTCTACCATAGACTTATGTCTAAGTCTTGGATCTTCTGGTAATGTTTCAAACATTTGTTTTTCTTTACCTAATAAAGACTTAGTAACTTTACCATAAACCTTATTGACATTACCTTCTAGTTTTAATAAAACATTTCCTACCGATTCATCACTATACCATTGTCTAGGTGTATAATTAATATTTAATTTGTCTATATTATCTTTCGTTATAAGATTGTCTAGATTAGATTTCTGTTCTTTAGCAGACCACTTGTTATAAACTTCTTTAATTTCAGGACCTATAGTTTCTGCAAAAAAAGTATTGCGTTGCTCTTGTTGCATACCTCTAATTTTCTTACCATGCTGCTTAAGTTGGTTACGAAGTAGTTCTCTTTTCTTTGCACGTTGTTCTGAATATGTAGGCATAGCTGCAGCTTCTATATCTAACAATAATTTCTTTTGTACATTATTTAATTTACCAGATTTCCAAGATTGGTCATACTTGGCTGCTTTCCATTCTGTTAATAATTTGTAATCAGTTCTATTAAAACCATGTATTTCTATATTTCTAGTAGAAGGTTGTCCCATGTAACCTTTAGAAAAATCTAATAAAGCAGAATGCCATTGTTCTATAACATCTTTCATTGTTTCGTTTTGTCTACCTTGCTCTAAAAACTTATCTAAATAAACTCTAGAATATATAGCAGATATGTTTTGTGTTAATCCTCTTGACATACTATCCATATATTCTAAGGGAACATTACCATCCGTTCTAAAGAAAGGTAACGCTCTTTCTAATCTCGATCTAGCGTGTGTAGATAGTGATTGTCCAGCATATATAATTTTACCTTTTCTAGATGTAGCTTGATTCATAAAATCTACAGCATCAGGATCGGACCATGGATTTTCATACTTATTAGTTTTTTCTATCTTGTTTTTTAAATTAGTGTATTCAGCTAATTTTGCATCTTCTAATAGTATAATACCATTATTTATATCTTCTTGGTGTTCTTTGTTTAACAATTGATCTGCTGTTTTAGCCATAATACGTGCTTTTTCTTCTGCTAAATAATTAGTCTTAATATTGTTTACATTTTCTTTAACATCAAATGAACCCATATAAGGCCAGAAACGTGATGATTCATCTTGTTCTTTAAATTTACCTACCTCTAGTTGTCTAGCGTCTAACTTAGATTGTATAGTAACTAACTCTTGTCTAATAACTTCACCGACTGTAACGCTTTTACTTCCTTCTACTAACAATTTATCTACAGTCTTCCAATCTATCTCACCAGATTTATTTAAATATATAGAATATTTATCGTGTAAGTTTTGACGAACGTTTAACGAATGTTTAATAAATGCTATGTCATCTAAATGAAAATGAGTACGTAATATTTCTGAACCAGATACAGTATCTTGTTTTAACTTAACAGCTTTGTCAAACATTATTAGTCTATTAGGACTTATAATACCTTCTTTATTATAGAACAATTCCATTAAACGCTGCTGGTAATACAAGGGATTACTAGGAGCATACGTTTTAGGGGGAGTGTAAACTTTGTCGTATATAGTACCATCAAATGTTTTTTCTATATTTTTAATGTTACTTTCTATAAAAGTTTTTAAAGCAAAATCCATCACAGGTTGTATTACATTGTTTTGCATGTGCTCAACATATTCTGTAGGAGATACAAATTTTTGATCTCCATTCTTATCTGTGTAGTATAACCTACCTTTAATTTTTGCTAACTTATCTTCAGCTTTTTTTAAACGCTGCTGAAGCTCTATACGTTCTTGCGGTAACGTGTTATTACCTTTAGGACCTAAGTTTTCACTACCTAATACATGACGTAATACTGAAGTTTCCCACAAAATATCTTGGTTTTGTGTATATTTTTTTTGATGCGTATTTAATGTTTTTTTATTAAATCCAACAAAATCTACATTAAACTTTTTTAACTGGTTAGCTATACTATGATTTTCATATATACCTTCAGCTATAGTTTTTAACGTAGACGTAGGAACTAACAAACCATATTCATCCATTTGTTCTGTTTTAGGATTAAACTTAATACCTCTATCTAATTGGAATCTTTTTTCAAAGGGNGCAATCAATGCATCTATACGTTGATAAATACCTAATATTTGATCAAACTGTTTAGGACTTCTTAAGTTAGCATCTATAGGAAACATAAAATTAATTCTATTTGTAATGTGTGTAGATAAATTCTGTTCAGATATCTTTTGCATTACAGGATTATTTTTTAAAGCTTTTTCTAATGCTCCAATATTTTTAAAAGGAACAATAGTTTCACTTTTTTGATTATAAGCATAAACAATGTTATCCTTATCTTTAAATATTTTTCCTACAGTATCATCAGCTAATTTTGTTAAAGTACCTTTATTACTATCAGACCATTTATCTACTAGGTTTTTATAGTTTAACCTGGTAGTTCTAAATAACTCTTTATCTTGTAACATTTTTAATGATACGCCTTCTTGCTTAGCGTACTCTGTAAAAGTAGGTAAAGGTATATCTTCGCTTATGTCTATATAAAATTCTTTTCTTGCTTGGTTAATTAACTGTTTATTTCTACGTATAGAATCAAATGCATCACTAGGACCATATACATTTTTCATATGCTTTACAAAGAACTTTAATCTTAATCCATCTACATCTTGTATAAGATCTATTGTTCTGTCTGCTCTCATAAAGAAAGTAGAATATTTAGATCCCATTTGATATAATACGTCTGGATTACCATTAGAAATTTGATACTTAACAACATCAACTAAATCTTTAAGATCGTTTTTTATAGCTTCAGATTGTGTTGAAGTAACTTTCTTTTTAGCAGCTATCAACTTATCTAATTCTTTTTCATTAGTAAGAATTTCTATAGGTATTAAATCTGGAACAATTTTCTTAGTTTTATTTACAGCAGACTTAGCTGTATCAACAACAGGCATCTTAGTTGCTGTGTCTGTAGTAGGCGGTGTAATATCTTCCAGTATATTATCCATTATGTTGTCGTAATCAAAATCTTTTTTAAATTGCTCGATTCTGGCTTTCTTTTCTTGAGAGGCTTGTTCTAGTACATTATAACGTTCTCTAGCCATATAACGCTTGTTTCGTGCCTTTATGGACCATGTCTGTTCTAAGTCTGGCAAAGAACCTACATATTCACGTTGTAATGCACCTCTTTGATCGTACAGTTCTTGTAAAGTAGATTGTTTTTTAAACGGTTCAGTACCTCTATCTAATTTAACTTGGGCTGCTTTTTCTTTTAACAATGCGTCAATATCTCTATTTACTCTTGTTAAAAAATCAAATCTTTTCTTGCCTCTAAATCCTGTAAAGTTTAAATCCATTACAGGATGTGCTATATAAAATACGTCAAACAAATCTTCTGTTAACATCTTAGCTTGTTTAGTTAAAGGTTTACCTACTGTTTTTCTAGCATTAGCTAAAGCTTCTAGTTGTTCGCTCATCGACTGCTTAGTAACTAATATTTGGTCACCATAACTACGTGTATTAGTTTTTTTGTAGTATTGTTTATTTCTGTCAAACGATTGATATATTTTATTACGCTGTTCAAACGTAGTCTCAATAACATCTACTATAAAATTATCTACGCTTTTAGGGTTCATTTCTAATACTTCTGTAGCATACTCTTTAAACGCTTGAGCTTTTTTTAAAGCACTACCTAAATCAGCTATAGCGTTTATTTTATTCCATAGAAATTTAGGATAATTATTTATATTATCTATTTCTTTACCATCTAATCCTTCCATAAACCATTTATCAAACTCTCGTAAGTTTGCCTGTTTAAACAAGGGATGATCTTTTATAACACTAGATAAATCTTTTAATAGAGGAATAATAGCTTCTTTATCTATGGCATTATAAGGATCTATTTGCATCTTTAACCCATTAATGTTTTGACCTACAAGTCTTAAATATCCAGTAGTACCTTCAGACATAGTTAAATATTCTTGTGAAACTACATTACTATCTAAAGGAGCTTCATCTCTTCTAGGTTTACTAAATACTAATTTATACATATCACGTAACACCTGACGATCTTCCTTTTCCATAAGATTGTCTTTATACTTAGTTCTTATTCTTGCAGTAGAGCCTGAAGGTAAATCTACGTCTACTAATTTATTAGCATCAATAAATGTACTTTGTACAACGTTTTGATCTATTATTAATTGTTTCCACACGCCAGACATTTTATTTAACTGTTCTGAAACTTTTCCACTACCATCTTCTGTTTTACTTAACAACTGTCTATTTAAATCAAACTCTTGTTTAGCTATTTGAAATTGATTAGTAATAAATCCTACGCTGTCTTTACCTATAGAGCTATACATACCATTGTCTAGTTTTGCATCTATGTCTATCATGTTTGCTAATTGTTGCTTTCTAGTTTCTTTTTCTGGAAACTTAGCATTAGCTAATTCTTTAGCAATCTTACGATCGCTTAATGAAATCATAGTACCGTCTTCTTTTAATAATTGATTTTGTATTTCTGGTCTAGCATAGACCTTAGTTATCTCTTTAGGCATTCCCCAGAATACGTGAGCAGAATCAATGTCTTTGTCCGCACCATTCATATTAAAGTCATTTACTTCGTTTGTTACAATAGATAAACCTTTTCTACCTTTAGCAAATCCTACAAAATTACCAATACGAACACCACTATTACTAACCATTGGAGAACGTATGTACATAACATTATCTAACGATTCTTTTAATTCTTTAGTAACGTCGCTATCTTTATCTAGGTCGTATTCTTTTTCAAACTTATCAAAGACTTTACCTATAGTACTTTTCTTTTTTGTAGTAGGATCAGTAACAGGAATAATACGTGCACCTTCATATAATAAAAATTCGTTATCAGCTAAACCTAGTTTTGCGGTAGAGTATTTAAAGATTGTTTTTCTTATAGCATAATCATACAAACCTAACTTAGAACTAAACGACTCTTCTATTACGGGCCTAGTCAATCTTTTAAACATGTATTGAGATATTCTTTCATTAACAAATTCTATAACTCCTGGTCGCATAAATGCTCCAGGTTCAAAATCTGATGAGATTAAATAATCTTCTATAAGTTGTTTATTATAAGTTTCGTTACCGTACTCCGCAAAATCTTGTTCCATTCTTTTGTCACGCTCTGAAGTTCTATCGGCACTAAAAAGTTTTCTTAACATACTTCTAGCTGTTCTAGACGTAGGAGATTCATTTAATATTTGATCTATCAATCTTATATCTATATTATCTAAAGATACTTTGCTGCTAATTCTTTCATTGTTTTTAAATAGTTTCGACACTTCATTGTTTACTATTATATCTCCTCTAGCAGAACCGTTAACAATATCTGTCCATTTTTTCCAAAAAGCTTCACCTTCATTACTAGTAGGGTCCATGTCAATAGTATTTAAATTAGAAGTAACTTGTCTTAATAGTTTTAATTTTTCTAACTTATTAAAATTTTCATATACGTCTAAGTTAATATAATTGTCTTCAATTTTAGATTTCCATGTTCGAGTTAACTTTCCTGGACCATGCGGTCTATCAGAACCACTAAATTCTTTAACTGAAGTATCGTAATGAACGTAATCTATTTTCTCACCTTTCGGCATTTTCATTTTATTTTCTATGTTATCTAATATTTTTTCTGTTTCAGGGTCCATTCTAAACGTAGCTGTTTTAATAATAGTAGTACCACGTTTTGTTCCATCAGTAAAGTTACCTGGTCTATGAACGTGTATAGTTTTTATAACTCCAGTTTCAGGATCTAAACCATAAGCTTTTGCTTTTGCATCAAACTTTTCAGCTCTTAACATACTAGCTCCATCAGTACCAGAGTTAAATGCTTCCATTTCAGGGCCCATATTTTTTATACTACTAGGTAAATCGCCTAATATAATATGCGTATATTCACCGTCTATATACGTTTTCTCTAAAGGTATTTCTACGCCAGACATATGCTTAGTATACTTTTGCATTTTAGTAATATCTGTATAAGGTTCTGTTTTAAAATATTCAGGAAGTTTATCTATAATATCTTGAGCGTTATATTTAGTATCTATTAAATTCATTTCTTTCATACGCCAAACTACAAATCCAACATTAGACTTGTATTTTTTAGCTTCTGTACCACCTAATTCTTTTCTAATAGTTTTATCTATTAATTTTAAATTAGTATCAGATATATAATTAGTTTCATTTTTTTTGTTTGACCATGGCACTTCTCTCACTTGTAATCTACCAGTATCGCTTACTGCTGCGTGTATATACAATCCATCAGACTCTAAACCTTCTCTAAATTGTAACAATTGTTTTTTTGACATGTGCCTTACAGCACTAATTGGATCTTTTTTCCCTCTTGGAAATGCAAATATATCTATAGATAAAGGCGATACGTTAGAAATTTTAGAACCAGGTTTATATTTACCTTCTGCTGCATCATAATATCTTTGCGATACAACAGTTGTTAAATAGTCTATATCTAGATGTAAGGACTTATCATCGTTAGCATAGATTTTATTTAAACGACTACCTTGGTCTGATTTAGTACCAGACTTTTTACCACCAATAGGTTTGTTGTATACATCTACTTCTGGTGCTTCTTCTTCAAATACAGGCTCTTCTGTTTTTTTTCTCTTTAATCTACCTTCCCCTTTTTCAGGTACTAAATAAATTCTAGAAATTTTAAACTTATCTAAATGTTTATATTTATGTATAGCTTGAATTAAATCCATTTTTTGTTCTTCATTAACTTTAATTTTAAACTTACTCTCTACTTCTTTAACAAAACTATCGGGAGTAAAGCTTGTATCTATAGCTAACTTTTTAAACATTTGATGTAATGTTTGTGGATCTAAATCTTTAGCTTCTTTAGTTCCAGTGTTTTTTATATCCATGAATATGTTTTTAAGTGTACGTTGCTTAGGTATATACTCAGTACCTGCTGACGTATCTTGTTCAACATGTTTAACTTCTTTATCTAACTCTATAGATGAAAACTCAAATTCTTTTTCTTCTACCTTTTTTTCTACTTCTTCTAAATTGAAAGTATCTTCATGAGACTTGTCTACTTTTTCTGAAGCTTCATATAATTTTTCTAATATAATAGTTCTTTGTTTGGAGTCTGTCTTAGCTTTTGATTCCATTTCTGGAGTTATAATGCCTTGTTCTTTTAAATTTTTATACTCTTGACCTAACGCTACAATTATATCATCATAGTTATTAACAACATAATCCATCTGTTGAAGCTTTATATCTTTTAAATACCTGCTCCAATAAGCTTGATATTGTGGAGTTTCTGCTTGATACCATGGTTGCTGAGTAAGCCACTTACGAGCTTCTTTCATTTTTAAATCTCTTGGTATTACTTTGTCTGTAGAAAATATATCTCTAGTAGCTCTATTTTCAAAACTTGCTCTACTATTAACAGAAAAGAATACAGCCATTAACGTTTCATATATCTGATCTTCTAATGGCATGTCATTTAACTTAGCTGTAGTAGTACCGTATGCTGCACCAGCAGTACCTTTCATTAAAAAGTTTATAGTTTCAAATTGATCTCTACGATTAGGTTGTTCTTTTAATGCCTTAGCAAACCCTCTAACTACTTTTTCTCCAGCTGTTCTAATTCCGTTATTTTTACTAGCTAACATTCTACCTATGTTAGCATACTCACCAATACCACCAAAGATACCACCTGCTATAGCACCTGATACTGCTGCTTGTCCCATACCAGTAGCACCTTGCTCTCTAGAAGACGCACCTAATAACAATCCTAAGTGTACAGATTGGTTAACAATATTGTCACGAGTGTCTGCACTCATAAATCTATTCTTAAACACACCTTTATGTATAAAGGCTGCAGCTTCAATATTATTGTTTTTTAAAAAATTAGTACTTTGTTTTTGTACGAAACTTGCAACTATACCTGGTACTGATTGTATTCCATATAATTTTTCACCTGTCTTTACATCTACTCCAGTAGCTTGTGCAGTACGAAATACTTTACCGCCAGGTATTTTTGCAGTAACATCATGCATAGCTCTAGCTACTTTATTATTAGAATACTGTAAACTTTTACCTGCTGTTTCTAATTTACCAGCTATAGATTCAAATTGTTTTATACCTCTAGATTTAGCTTGTCTTCGTAATCCTCTAGCTACTAAAGCTGTAGCTGCACCACCACCAGATAATGCTTGTACAACAACGCCAGGAGCTAAACCAATAAGATGTGACAAGGAGTTTGCTATCTTTTCGGTAGACGTATCAGGTTCATCTGCAAATCCAAATGTTGTAAAACCTTCTAATAGTCCAGATGTTACTTGTGCAAGAATACCGTCAGATTCGCCTTGTCTTCCATCAGTAAGGGGTAAGCCTGCATCGTTTAGTTTACTTTCCATATAACGCAAACTACGTGCGTCAAACTGCTTAGGTATGCGGTCGTAAAACTTTTTTAGACCCAATGCATATTGCATTTCATCTAATTGACCTGCATTAAAAGCAGATTCAAGTATCTGTATTCTTCTATCTAATTGCATTTAAATTATTTAAATAAGTTTCTAATATAGTATTTTTTTCCATTAAAGCATTTATTGTATTTTTATCTGCACCTACTTTTTTTGCAGACTTAATTAAGTTTTCACCTAATTTTATTCCTTTATTAATGTCTACTTCAAGGTCATCTTTAAAACTGCTACTAGCATTATTTAAACCTATAGCTGATAACATTTCAGATCGTTTTAAAAGATTAGCAGTTATGTCATTGTGACTATTAGTTCCTTCGGTTAAATATTTATTATGAGCATTGTCTCCTCTAATAGCACTAAAGAATGGTTTATCAGGAGCATCAAAATCAGCAGTTCTTATATTTAAAGATGCAACAGCTGCATCCGCCGTAAAAGATTGTTGATTAAATATAGCTTTATAACTTTCTGGACTATCTAAATTCATATTTCCATATAAAGCAGATTGTCCTTGTAATGATGTCATTATAGCATTAGTATTTGTTGGATCCATATCTTTAAATAATCTGTCTTCTGTAAACCTTCTTCCAATAGCAATATTATATTGATCGTCATTTATGTTTTGATTAAAATCAACTGATCTTTTTTGATACTTTTCATTTTGAATAGCTGTTTGCATTTGCATACCAGTACCATCAAAAGTAATAAATCCATTAGTACCACTAGCTACCCAATTCTTAAAACCATTACCTTTTTGCCACTCAAAATTATTTTCTGCTTGTGATTGTGCTAATTTATTTTGTCCTAACATATAAACTTCAGCTCTAGTTTTTTTAGAAACAGAATTACCATCTTTGTAATCTATTTTTTCATTAAGCCATCCTTGTCGTTCTTCTTCAGACATTCTTTGATATCTTGGAACTTCCAATGAAAGGAATTTATGCAGATCTTTATTTATGTCGTTTGCTTTTAACATTCGATCTAATTCATTTTTATGGTTTATGTTAGTCATATCTACATTTAGTGAATGCCCTAAATTCATTTGGTCTATAGCGTATCCATGCAAAGTTTTATCCCTAGTCATAGTAAAATCATTTTGAGAATCTTGAAATGTAAATTTAAATTCTTGCATATCGTCTTGCAATGTCTTCGCAGAATCAATTTGTCTAACTTGCATTTTATCACGCAACTCTCTATCTTTATTGTTTTCACCACCAGTAAAATCCAACCTTTTCTTTTGCAAGTCTTTGTTAGAGTCAAGACTAAGATTTAAACGATTGTACAGTCCTTGTTCTGTTGTACTTAAAGTGTCCGTCTTAAATCCTTGGTCATCTTCACGTCTTTCTATATCTATGTCTTGTTGATAATCCATTAACTCTTTTCTTTTAGCTGTTTCCATAGCTAATTTTTCTTCATAATCAGGTTCTCTTATGCTTTTTAATAATCCAGAAGCACTTTGTGATGCCATGTTTAATGCTTGTAAAAATTCAGTTTCGTAACTCGCCATTATACGTTTCCTCCATATTGATTTTTAATTGCTTGATTAAAATCAGTACCTAATACTGCTCCACCTTGCGCAGCTGAACTAGCAGCACCATAAAATGTTTTTTGTATTGAGTCTAATTCCATTCCTTTTTGATCTTGTATTTGTTGATTAGATGCTTGATAAGCCATATCTAATCCTGTAAATGCTTGTGTAGGATCCATAACATTAGTACCTAACCCAGCAAAACCAGTTTGTCCCATTTTATTTTCCATAGCACCATATTTACCAATTCTTTGGTCTGTTGCTAAATCAAATTTATCGCCTTGTGTTTCAAGTCTTCTTATCTCATTGTTTTGCACTTCTGGTAATAATCCTATTGCATTACTTTGCAATTCTCCAAATACACTACCTAACACTCCACGTCTTCTTCTACCTTCTTCTCTAGCTTTACTTGCAGCTGAGGTAGTAGCTGCTGCTCCAATTAATCCTGCTACTATTGCAAACATATGCTACTCCTTTATCTTTACTACTAGGTTAGGTGATACAGCTTTTAACCAATTATACTCATTAAAATGAGGTGCATATGCTAAGTTAGCTTCACGTTTACCTTGTGTTATTTCATCGTCTAAATTTTTTGCTGTTGATGATTGCTCCCTATTAGGAACTACTGTCTTATCTTCAATCATTATTGATTCTCCTTTAATTCATTAATTGCTTTTACAAAATCTTCTACACGTACTGGTGTTTGTTTATACCAACGTGAATGTCTACCTGCTTTTTTATCTGCATACATTATCTCATCTATAGCACGATCGTATTCTTTATGACATAAACATTTCCAAGCACTCGGAAATTTTTTAGTCCAATTTCTACCTAATTGATAATTAACAGATACTAATGCTATTTTTATATTATCACTTTCAGTAGACAAAACACTTGCTTGTTTGTTTGCTGCTTCCATAGCTATTGTAATGTCTTTTAAATACCATTCTTTTACTATATAATCATCTACTTCTGTTCCTATAGGATAATCTTCTTTTTCACTAGCTGTTAATAAATGACCTATACCACAAGTAGGCTTACCTAACGTATCTAAATATACTTCTTTTTTATATCCTTCACGTAATTTCATATGTACGTATACTTTTTTTTCAAAATTATTCATAACACTCCTTTTGTAGATCATCATATGTTAAAAGATTCTCCAATAAATCTATCGTCTTCTTGTGAATTGTTATCTTCTTCCATATCTTTTTCTGTAAATGTATTCACATAACCTAGCAAACCTAAACCTGGTCCACCAAATGTTGTCTTTGCCATAGTAGGAAAAAACTCCATTGAATTTCTACCTGGTGTTACTTGTTTAAATTCAGCAGCTCCATCTGCAGTTGTATTTCCAGTAGGTTCGTAATTAGTAACACTGTTTAAATAAAAAGCTTTTACTCTAGCTTTGTCAGCCATCCTGTTACTTGTTCTATCACGACCTTCTATAACAACTTCACCCTTATCATCATATATTGTTTCCATTGGACCTACATCTTCCATAGCAGCTTTTGCAGGTTCTTTAACTGTTTTTTTGTAAAAATCTCTAAAGTTATTATACTTTTCTTGAGGTTTTTCATTGTAAGGAGTGCCTTTTTCTGTTGCTCCTCCGTAATTAGCTGGTTGGTTGTCATTGTAATCTTTCCTAGCTTGTTTTCTAACTTTCATGTTATCTATCATAGGTTGCATAGTTTTACCTAGTTCATGTCCCATAGTAAATCCTGACATAGCAGCAGTACCATAATACATAGTTTTTCCTAATAAACTATCCCTATATTCGGATTCTGCTTGTGCTTTATCAACAGACACTTCTGCACCAGCTTGTGCTTGATAAACGCTTAACTTTGAATTAATATTCATAATATCTCCTTATGGCTGAAATACAGTCCATCTTATACCAGCTACTGTAGAATCTACACTTGTTCCACTGCTAGTTGTTTCTCTAAAATTAAATGTTGCAACACCTTCTCTGTATTGGTCGGTAGAAGCTTTATAACTTAACTGACTTCTAAATTGTACATACACAGTCCCACTATTAGGTGTTATAGTAGACGATTGATCTGATGAGTATGCACTAGCAGTAGTCCAACTACCACCGCTTGTAATTTTGTTACTAGCACTACTAGCTACCCTATATTGAGGAATATGAAAGGTATTGCTTTGTGGCACTGCTTGTATAAATATACTACCAGCTCCATTAGTAACAGCTACTGTAACTACATCAGAATAATAATATCCTGCAGTACCCGAATTACTATGTTGTACGCTAGAAGGATTAGCATTAACAGCAGGACTTGGAGTACCAGACGTAGTTAAATTAGCATTAGTTACTTCTAATGCAAGACTATCTGTTAATCCTTGTGCTACTACTTTAAAATCGTAACGTTGTGATTGTGTCAAATTAGATACTGTAATGTCCGTATTTACAGAAGTGTTAGCTGCATAACCTTTAGCACTAGGTGTAATACTAGTACCGCCATCATACGAACCACCATGCTCTCTTTTATATAATATAAAATTATTAGTTACTTGTGTGTTTGCTGTAATGCGTAAAGGTATAGTAGTCGTGCCAACAGTTCCTTGTAATGCTATAGATGTTACTGCGCTAGGAAATCCTCCCCTATAAAATGTAGTAGTACCGTTACTGTTAGTTTTATATAGGCTAGGTTCAGAACCGTTTAAGCCTTGTCCTTCTCTAGTGTATTTAGTTCCAGTACCTAAAGCACTACTTAAACCAGTGTTGGAGTAAATAGTTTTATTTAAACCAAATGCATTTTGTTGAAAATCTCCATAAATACTAAATTCATCGATAGAAGAATTGTAAGCTACTTGTCCACTAGTTGTGTCTAAATCTGTAGGAGTTGCTGTTTTAGAAGCACACTCTATTAATTTACCGTCAGACCAATAACCAGTTGTTGTATCTCCATCACTTACTCCACTACCACTTTCTGTATACGTAATTCTTTGATTGTATGATGTACCTACAAATATTATACCAGTATTAGATTCTACTGTTTCAGGACCTACTACAGCAGCTCCAAATTTAGCTTCTAACGTGTACATAAATGTATCAGCTTGTTGTGACCCTGAGTTAGTTAATCCAAGAGCAGCAGTATCTGTAAAGTTAGCAGATGAATTATTAGCTATACTTACAACTGTTGTAGAATCTGTAACCCAACTTGATCCATTCCATATAACAGGACTGCTCCAAGAACTACTTCCCCCCGCTCTTTTTCTTCTTCTTAATTTTTGATCAGTAACACCAGTAGCATTTGAAAAACCATAACTTAAAACTATTTGAGGTCCACTTGCTTGCTGTGTATACGCTGCTGCAAAATTTGTTATAGTAGGCACATCTGTACCTGCAGCAGTTTCTGTTGCAGTTCCAGTAGATTCTGTAGGATTTTTTTCAAATACATTACGTTGCCATCCTTTTTCTGTTTTTACATAAGTATACATTTTTAATCCTAATCTTACTATTCTAGTATCCCCCAAATTTCCTTCATTGTTAGAAGGTGGCCTTTGAAGTATTTTATTAAAAGTAGGATGAATAAAATTTGCATTATTACGTGCTATGTCTATAACTCTTCTACTCATGTAGTTACCATTTCTCTATAAACTAATTGGATATCATTTACTTCTAAATCAGATTGTACGTCACCATCAGCTACTACTGTTAATAGCACAGAATATCCGTACACTTTTTCACTAGCAGTAGTTTTTAATTTTGCATTGTTAACTATAATTTTTTTATAAGACATCTCGTCACTCGTTGGTAATAAATTATTATTTGCAGTAGAGTTAGGATCTACCAAATCTTTGTTATTGCTACCAGACGTGTGTGCTCTTACTTGTACTTTTATATTATCTCCATTTCTAGCAGATATATATACTGCAGTAAGATTTTTAGGTGTATTAGGTTTTTTAAATGTAAACTCTTTTGTTTCCATTAACACTACACCTGCACTGTATTTTTTATCACAACTAGCATCTGCCCATTTTTTTAATGCATAATTATTACTAGTTATAGCTAACAACTCCCCGTTATTATCTTGTACTATATTGGTACTATTGTCAGTAGTAAAAGGTTCGTAGCTTTGTCCACTAATACCAGACGTAGTTTCTTTTACAAATGACATAGATTTTAAATCAAATAAAATAATTTGACTTTTACCTTCTGTGTTTGTTGATTTCTTTAACAAGATCAGCTGTTCTTTTTTAGGCACATAAGATAACTTTATACTATCTGTATATATATCAGACCATACAACTTTATTTTGACCAGTTTGTTTAGACTGTATTAAGTTAATTAATCGTTTACCATCGTACATAAATAAACCAAATTTGTTTAGCCACGATACAAAACCTTCGCCTTTGACTAAATGCGAATGCTTTAAACAACCACGTTGTTCATAAGTTCCTTCTAAAAATTCTATATCTCTACTTACGTTAATAATATATAATGTATTTTGTTTATATTGTAATATTCTACCACTTAAATTTTCTAATACTGTTATATCTTCACCATCATTTACTTCTACATCTATAAAACTATCTGCATCAAAAAAATCAAAATCGTTAACATTAGACTTCATAAGTCTATCATTAGCTGTTTTTCTTACATTATTGTCATCATAGTACTGTACATTACCTATATAAAGCTTTCTATTGACTACTGTGGACGTTTTACCGCCTGTGTTAGGCCTTCCTATAGCTGTGTGTTTTTCAGACAGTAGAGGCTCTTCTATACTTAAATCACTTAATGCTTGTCCTTCAAAAACGGTAGTTACGCCAAACCCCGTAGAAGGAAATACGTAATGATTTTTAGCTGAGCTACCCATGCTTTTAATATCAAACTTAGAAAATCCAGTTTCACCTGTAAGTCTTACACCTTGTTCGTAGTTAACTTCTGCTAACATGTAACGTTGACCAACATCTCCAGATACTTCTTGTCCCATTACTGCATAACTATCTATTAAAGCCCAGTATATTTTAAACCCTGTAACTCTATCTTTTTTAGATGGTCTACCCGCAAATGCTAAATGCATTTGTCTAACTTTGTTTTCAGATAAACTTGGCTGCTTCACGTCTCCTAAATAAGTAGGTCCAGATTCTTGTTTGTCATCGTATATTAAAGTACCCCATAATCCATAAATTTTATTAGAAGTACTTTTATATACTACAATAGAACTTTCGTCGTCTTGTGAAACAGATGAAGGTGATCCATTAAAGTATGCAACAACAAGCATTCCACCAAAATTAGTACTAGATACATCATCATGAGCATTTAAATAATTACCTAATAATGTTTGTGTAAAATTAACATAACTATATTGACCGCTATAATAGCCTAAGCTAGTTGTAGCATCATCTATCATAAATATTTCAGAATCACTTATAGGTTTAGGAGAACTAGCTCCTCCTTTTTTATGCATTGTATTATCATATATTGCAGACGAACCTACAGTAACTGGTGCTAAATGTATATCATTTGCTTTTACTTTGTCTTCTACTACTTGTAATGTAGTAGCACTAGCTAAATTTCTAGTATATTTAATTCTTTGTATAATCTTTGGAAGGCTAAAAGTATTAGCAGTAGTAGATAGCGTATGTGTTCCATATATTCTTATATCTCCATCTAATGCAAACATATCTACTTCACCAGCAAAACTACTATCACCAATAGTAACAGTACCTCCGTGCACTGTGTCTTGCTTTGTATCGCTACCACTTATTAATTCTATAAATTTTACACCTTTGTTATTTACATCATGATAAGCTAGATACTCTCCAGCTACCTCACTAGTGTTGTGGATCTTAACATCAGAATTAAAATGTAATAAACCTGAACCATCTTTAAGTGTATTACTAGTAGGCAACCCACTTACTGTTCTATCGGTTAATTTACCTAATGGTACTAGCTTTCCATAAAATTCATTATCTAGTCCATCTAATACAGCAAATTCGTTAGGCAATAAATCCCTACGAGCAGCAGAATTATTTAATCCTCCACTAAAGTTATTTAAATTTAATATTTTTTTTGCCATTAGTATCTTTTAAGCGGTTCAATAAGTTTATCTAAAGACGTTTTACCACCTTTGATATTTCCCATACCTAATTTATTTCCTAAATAGTAACCTAATTTTCTACCAGTTAATCCATCTTTTTTACCACTAGCTTTTTGAGCTTTATTGAGTAAAGGATTATTTCTTGTATTTATCATAACTTCACCTTTTTGTTTCTAGTTATATCCATCATATTTTTCATTTTAACTTTTTTCTTTTTACTCTTCATATTATACGTTCTTCTAGAGGAGTTAGTAGACGATCCTTGCATAGGACCGCCAGTTGAGTTACTTGTTTCCATCTATTATCTCTCCCCAAACACTTGTTTTACCATCTTTAATCTCTACTGTTTCTACTTTAAACTCACCATTGTCAAACCAATCAACAATAGCAAATGCGTGACCCCAGTTATGTAATCGTCCTTTAAGCCACTTATTACTCTCATGAGACATATCTTTTAAACAACCCATAGA
>JGI24006J15134_10000510_pt1 | contig 24135 bp, 41 predicted proteins | sample LinPmetageLP53_FD_15134 | JGI IMG/M metagenome (IMG submission 15134)
CAGATATTATAGGAGACACATCTCCACAGTTAGGTGGAAACTTAGATGTAAAAGCTAGAGAGATTAATACCTCAACAACTAATGGCAATATTATACTTACACCAAATGGTACAGGTATATTGGAAGTTAAAGGCAATACTAATGCTGGTACTATACAACTTAACTGTGAAGATAACTCACATGGAATAAAACTTAAAGGACCGCCACATTCGGCTAGTCAATCTTATACATTAACTTTGCCATCTAGTATTACAAATGATTATTATTTAAAAACAGATGGTTCTGGTAACTTGTCATTTGCAGCGGTACCTGTAGAAACTAAACCAACAGTAGCAAATGTAGCTCAAACAATACCCCCAGCTACAGCTACAACAATTAATATTACAGGTTCAAATTTTGTAACTATACCCATTATTGAATTTATTAAAACTACTGGTGCAATTACTAGACCAAACACAGTTTCATTTACTAATGCTACAACGTTATCTGTAAATGTAACTTTAGCAACTGGTGCCTATCATGTGAGAATAGAGAATCCGGATGGAAATTCTGGTCGTAGCACAAATAATATTATTACTGCTAGTACAGCTCCTACCTTTAGTACAAGTACTGGAAGCATAGGATCTGTTGCAGCGGGTGCATCAGTATCTATAGATGTAGATGGCTCATCAGATTCAACAGTAGCGTTTAGTGAGACTACAAGTGTGCTTACAAGTAATGCTAATACCCCAGCAGCAACAATGAACTTAACACTTAACAGCGGAACAGGTGTAATAACAGGTACAGCTCCGTCGCCAAATGCTAGCACTACGTATAATTTTACATTAAGATTAACAGATGCAGAGGGGCAGACAGTAGACAGAGCATTTAGCATAACAGCAGAAGTTGGCATGGCTAACTCAGCACAATTTAACAATGAACAATAGAGGTTGGTATGAACACAGGAGAATTTAACTAATGGCAGCTTCATTTTTAAGTAGAGCAGCATCAAATGGTAATCAAAAAACTTACACTATAAGTGTATGGGTTAAGTCTACTGTCAATTATGGTTACAGAGTAATTGTTGGTAGTGACATGAGTAATGACGCACAAAACCATGCAACACTAGCTATTGATGGAGATAACTTAAAGTTTTATCAGCTAACAGGCAATGATTGGGGAACTCTTCAAGTCTCAACTAGATTATTACGAGATAGTAATAGTTGGTATCACATAGTAGCTAGAGTGGACACGACTCAATCAACAGCCGCTAATAGAGTTAGGTTATATATTAACAACGAGCAAGTACTTGTATTTAATAATAATAACATACCTGACCAAAACGAAAATACAGCAATGTTTAGGTATCCTACTGTTGTTGGTGCAAGAAGAATTACAAGTCCTGATTATCGGTGGTCAGGATACATGGCTCACTTACATATATGCGAGGGGCAATCTTACGAACCAACAAAGTTTGGACAATATGACAGCACAACTGGTGAATGGAAACCAATCCTAAGTCCAACTTCTGTTAGCTATGGAGATAATGGAGCATTCTTAAAATTTGAAAATGCTAGTGCATTAGGTACTGACTCAAGTGGACAAGGACATACCTTTACAGTTCATGGTGATATGAAACAATCCATATCAACAACTAGCAATAACTTTAACACTATAAATTATAATGAAGCATTTAGTGTAGGTTTAGCAAGTGCCACCAAATATGGTGGAACAAGCTGGAAAGATGCTTATTCAGGATATGATGGTCCAAAAGGAGCTACTGGAAATTTAGGGATGGCTAGTGGTAAATGGTATTACGAAATGAAATACATCTCACCATCTATGTATAGTTCATTTGGTATAAGCAAAGCAAACACTTTAGCTGTATCTAAAATGATAAACACTCAATATCGTTCTCCAGCTATTCAAGGAAATGATGGAGATGGATTCATGTGTCAAGTAGGTAGTAATTCAGTTTTAATTCAGAGAGGAGATAACACAGAAGTACAATGGCTTAGCAACTCAAGTGATGGTAACTCAGGCATACAAGTGGCTACCAATGGTCAGATATGTATGTGTGCTTTTGATTTAGATGCTGGTAAAATTTGGTGGGGAATTAATGGTACATGGAATACTGTTCCAGGTTCTACAACTGCAACATCATCATCAGACATAGCAAGTGGTAACAATGCTCACAAAACATGGACACCTAATGGAAAGTTTTTTAGGTCAGGTCATTCAGAATATAATAGATTTGGAAACGCAGCAGAACAACTACTAAACTTTGGCGAAGGCAGATTTGGAACAACAGCAGTAGCTAGTGGTAATGCTGACTCTGCTGGAGAGGGAGTCTTTGAATATGCTCCACCAACAGGATTCTTAGCAATATGTACTAAGAACATTAAGAACACAGGATAACGATATGGCTTATACAGTAGTAGATAACCCCAAAGCACACTTTGATGTAAAAACTTATCAAGGTAGCTCATCAACAAAAACTATAAGTGGAGTTGGATTTAAACCTGACATGGTTTGGATTAAAGACAGAACTGCTGCAAATAAATGGGGTTGTTATGATTCATCGAGAGGTGTTCAAAAATGGTTAATGCTAAATGAAAACTATTCACAAAATGGGGTAACAGATATAACAGCAACATCAACTTCTTTAGCAAGTTTTACCAGTGATGGATTTACTGTGTCAACAATGTCGGCACAACCAATAAACAATACAAATGGAAATCAATATGGTACTTGGATGTGGAAAGCAAATGGTGCAAGTAAGACTACAAACGATGCTGGTGCTAATGGTGCAAGTATAGCATCAGTCTACCAAGCTAATACAACCAGTGGTTTTTCAATAGTACAGTATACTGGGACAGGTTCTGCTGGAACTTTAAAACACGGACTTTCTGTAAAACCAAAGTGTATAATAATTAAAAGATTAAATGCTGCTGAGGGTTGGGAAGTTTATCATGGAGATACAGGGTTAGTTACAGATCCTCAAACAGATTACTTTGAAATAAATACTGATGCTGGAGTTGCTGATGATGCAACTAGATGGAACGATACAGCTCCAACAACAGCAGTCTTTTCAATCGGAACTCATGCTGGAGTAAACACCAGTGGTTCAACTTATGTAGCTTATGTCTTTGCAGAAACTAAAGGATTCTCAAACTTTGGTACATACTTTGGAATAGAAAATAATGCTCTTGGTCCATTTGTTTATACAGGGTTTAGACCAAGCATGGTTATTATAAAAAGACAAGGTGGTACAGAGAGTTGGCAAATAGCAGATACTGCAAGAACACAGATTGTAAAAGATGGTAGTCAAGGTATACAAGGAAACCTTATAGAAGAAAAACTAACACTTAATCTTGGTGATGCTGAGAATAGCAATTCAGGTGATATTGATTTCTATTCAAATGGATTTAAACCAAGAGATACAGATGGTATTCATAACTGGACAAACTACAAATATGTTTATATAGCCTTTGCTGAAATGCCACTGGTTGGTACAAATGGCGTAATATCGTTGGCATACTAATGAAAGTAACTAACGAACAATTAATGGAAAGGCTTGAATCAATGGATAAAACTGTTAAACAAAACAGTAAAGACATTGTTGAGTTATATAAAATTATTAATATTGGCAAAGGTGGTGTTAGTGTTTTAGTTTGGATTGGAACTATTATCTTAGCAATACTTAGCTGGAGGTTAGTAAATTGATACCTATGGAATTATTGAGTATGCTGGCTAGTACGGTTTTGGGCGGAGTCATGTCTATTATGGCACAGAAAGGACAAGCTGAAGCAGAGAAACAAAAGATGTTAATGCAACGTGCTGGTTTTGCAGCTAAACAAACTGACAAAGCCAGAGATGTTAAAGACGCTCACACCAAACACACCAGACGATGGATAGCTTTGATGTGTGTATTCTCTATCATTGTTGTACCTATCATGGCACCTATCTTTACTGACGTTAATGTTATCTATCAGGTAATGCAAGAGGTTGACTCTGGCTGGTGGATCTTTGGATCAAGTTATGAAACTTCAGTATGGAAAGAGGGTAACTCAATATTTATAACGAGCCTACAATCTCATACAATCTTCTCAATCATTGGGTTGTATTTTGGTGGCTCACTAACTAGGAAATAACTATGAGCTTATATGAAAACATGAACAAGCGTAAGAAAGCTGGGACAAGTAGAAGTAAAAAGAACTCTACTATAACAGGTAAAGCATATGCAAATATGAAAGCTGGCTTTCCTAAAAAGAAAAAAAAGTAGCGGAGGCAATTATGAAAAAGAAAAAGAAACCAGTAAAGAAATATCCGGGATATTAATATGTTAACAAAAAAGCAAAAGTCAGTATTGTTAAGGCATAAAAAACATCACTCGTCTAAACACATGAGTCTGATGAAAACACTTATGGAAGATGGCAAGTCTTTTGCAGTTGCACATAAAACTGCACAGAAAGAAGTAGGTAAATAATGGTAGCTAAAAAATTTCAGAACCCATCTGGTGGACTGAATGCAGCGGGTAGAGCATACTTTAATAGAAAGGATGGCTCTAAGCTTAAGCCTCCAGTAACAGGTAAAGCACCTAAAGGATCTAAAGCTGCGGGTAGACGTGCAAGTTTTTGTGCAAGAATGTCTGGAATAAAAGGACCGATGAAAGACAGCAAGGGAAGACCAACAAGAAAAGCCTTAGCATTAAGAAAATGGAAATGCAGAAAGTCATAGCTAAACAGTGCATATGGGTAATACTAATTGCAATATTAGTCTATGGTATAACTGATGCTATAGGAGATGTTACATCTTCAGGGGCTACAACCAATACCCAATCAAATAATGCTGGTTCTAATACAGCAATTACAGGTGGATATGAGTCAGCAACCACATATCAATCAGGCTCATCCTCTAACAGTACAACAAACAACGAGACAAACAATAGCACGAATACTAAAACAGCCGTAAATCCAGCCTCAGCGCCTTCTATGAGCGTGTATGGACAGGACTCTTGTGTCATACCATTAGCATCTGGCATTACAATCATTGGATTCAGCGGTTCATTTGGCACATACGTAACTGATGAATCGTGTGAACGTAGGAAATCTATAGCTGTATTAGCTAAACTTGGAATGAAAGTGGCAGCAATCTCACTAGCATGTCAAGATCAAAACATTTGGCAAGCCATGATGGATGCTGGTACGCCATGCCCTATTGACGGATTGATAGGAGAGAAAGCAAAAGCTAGATGGATGGAGAAACGTAAAGAAACATTAAGAGATACTACAACAAAGTCTAGTATGAAATGGAATGATTAGAATAATCTTAATTAGTTTTATTTTATCTAGTTGTGTTGCACATTCAGTAACACTAGGACCAATGGAAGTATATGGAAGTAATGAACAATCTATACCAGAGCCAACAAGAGAATAAGTATGTATGTATTTAAGATAGTAATCTTATTGTTTCTAACAAACATATCATATGCAGAGACTACTGGCAATCTAATATCTCAGCAGTTTTTTAATAACAATCAAGGTCATGGTGGTTGGAATTGTAATGACCCCTCACACAATCACGGCAACAGTATAGTTGCTGCTGTTCATGGAGATTTTATAGAGAATACAATCACACTAGGAGATACACTCAATCAATCGCAAATTAATGGTGGTTGGACTTCAACGCTTGGGGCTGATATGTGGGGCTGGAACTCCTACGATCAAGAAATTAAGATGAGCCAAACTATAACTGGTGCAGATGGTACAGTTACTACACAGATAAGAGATGTAGCTATACCCGGATGCAGTGGATATAACTGTAGTAGTTATTCAACTTATACAGATAGTTATACACAGGGTATCAACAGTCAGAATGATTATACAATTAAGGTTAGATTTGACTTTGCTGAGTCATCTCAATCTACTTCTCATAGAGCAATAGACTTAAAGAACCCTACGCTAACAATAGACTATAGTGTTTTAGATGTAACTCAAGTAAACAACCTGAAGACAGTTAACGAATCAATAAACAATAGTGTAGAAGACATAGGTATAATAGAATATATACCAGAACAATTTAATTTTGAGCAATATAATGAACCACTAATAGAATTTACTATGGTTGAAGAGATTAACTTTGAGCCAACATCAGTAGAAGAAATTAATAGCGGTATTATTGATGTGTTCATGGAGGCAATAACATATGACAATCAAGAGAACATCGAAACATTCGCAACAGAAGTCGAAGTCCCAGAAGAAATTCCAGTCCAACGAGAAGACATTGCATTTGAGCAAGAAGTCTACCAAGAACGGGAGACCGACATCCAAACCTCAGACGTTAGCGGAATCACTGAGCCANAGCCTATACAAGAAGAGACTAGAGGAGGAGAAAGTGAAGAAGTCAATGGAGTCGAGGATAATGGAGGAGGAGATGATAGTACATCAAGAGAAGACGAAGGAGGAATTGTTACAGAGTCTGTCAGTACAGAGCAAAGACAGACCGAGAATCAAGAAAGTACAACTGTNACAGAATCAGTCGGAAGTGAAACAAATGGAGGAGGCAGTGNAGACAATGAAACCCTCTCCGTCAGAGAAGATAATATTCAAGAAGAGCGGGCTGAAGAAACTACTAGAGAAGATACTGTCTCTGTTTCGATAGAAGATATACGTGCTGAAGTAAATAAAACTATTACTAATATCAGTCAGAGAATAGAACAAGTTAATATACTCGTAGCCAAAGCTATGCAATCACCAGTATCTATTGACTCTTATGGTAATGTAAATCAAAATATATTTAATCAACTAAGTATTGACGGAGGTAGCTATGATGAGCAAAGAGAATACATTGATGCTAGAAATATTTATACTGAAAACCAGAACAAATATAGAGATCCTCTGGACAAACATCAAGCAAATGTGCAAGAAGCTGTGGACGAAGTTATAAGAAGTGAAATACATTTAAGGAGAATACGTGGATATTAAAATAATTACAGGAGCTATTGGTTTAGTTATTACTTTAGGTGGATTGTTTGTCTATCAAGGACAATTAATNCAAAGAGTAGAAGTATTAGAATCTAGGTCAGCTCCAGATATCAAACCTTTAACNGCTGAAATAGCTATCAACAAAGCTGAGATTGCTGTACTTAAAGCTAAGGTAGATGAGATNAAAGCAAGGTCAGACAATCCTTTGTCTAACTAAGTAAGGTCCAGTTAATATAATTGTCAGAGCCTACCTCATAAGCAGATAATAATTCTTCTTCTGTGCAATTATACTTAGTTTCAAATGCTCTACGCCCAAGCCCATGATATCCATGACCATGTTCTCTATGGTGAAACACACATAAGGGAATACATTTAACGCCACGTTGTGACATACCCATACCTTTTCTAAGATGATGTATCTCAGTATGGGTTGTTTGTCTTGCCTCTAGTTTTTTGCATAGGACACAGCCATATTCTTTCTGCATCCTATACAGTTCTAGCATTTTCTTATTTGGTTTTTTTCTTTTACTCATTAACAACTTTTAAGTTTCTGTATTCTTTCTTCTGTCCTTTAGCAAGATAGCCAAGCTCACATAATCTTTTTACTATAGTGTAAGCTTGACTTTCAGCTACTAAATTACAGTCATCTGTTATCTCAGTATACGTTGGGGCTATGCCTTTGATAGCAATAGTTTGTTTAACATATACTAATACTTTTGATTGTAATTTTGTCATTAGAATGGTGGCTCCTCTTCGTTAGTTACACGCCTTATTGGCTCTTTAGCAAATACACTAGTGTCTCCAGATGTTTCAACAGATGTATTTGATTCTACTACATCTCCTTTTTCTCCTAAGAGTTCTATGTTGTTAGCTTTAATACTAACTCTTCTAACCCCATCTTTATCTTTGTAATAATCTAAAGATCCTTCAACATAAATTTGCTTTCCTTTTGCCATGTAAGGTGCAAGTTTGTTTAAAGAGTCAGGTTTACCTCTTGTCCCCCAGTACTGTATGCTGTTGTGCCATACTGGTTCGTTTGTTTTCGTATCTTTATTATATTTACTGGTAGCAATACTAAAAGATAAAAAGATATTTCCATTACTGGATTCTTTTATCTCTGCGTCTTGCCCTAAGTTTCCTATCAGTTGTATCTTATTAAGACTTCCCATCTTGTTCTCCTTTTAGTTTTAATCTGTGCATTTCTCCAGCAATTTGTAATGTACTCATTGCTTTTTTACTAAAAACATTAACTGCTTCATTCCAATTTTCTTTTATCCATATGTCTAATAACTCCTCATTAGGCTGAGATTCTAAATCTTTTACATAATCTTGAATATCATATAAGTCAGACTCTTCATCTTTACCGGCAGCCATTAGAAATAATTTCATAAAGCAATACTTCATTGCATATGATTGTGCTTTACCTATACCTTTGTCTTGCTTATCTAATCCTTCACCATAAGCAGACACAACAATCTTATCTTCTTGATTATCAATATCATATATAGTTACATCACACCTGATTGAACTAAGGTCCCCGTTTCTTTGGTACTCAGAAAACGTAGGTATAGATACTATCCCTTGTGTTTTTATTATGTCTATCATCTTAGCTGAAACAACATTATGAGTAACAACTGCATACTGCATTCCACCCTTTTGTTCTGCTTGAACAACTCCAACTTTTTCTATACATGATTTGATTTTATCAAGTAACGTTATTTTATTTTCTGTCATTTGTAATTACCCCTCTTAATATTTTTTTTTCTTCTTCAATAACAGAAAATCTATCTGCTATCTCATCTCTTACTAGCTCAACTACTGTGTCAAGATTGATATCATAAAGTCCCTCATCTAATTCTATTTCACAATAGTAATTTGTACCTCCCTTAGATTTAAAATAGACAGTTAATTCACAGTCTGTTGTATTAAATTGTTCTACTGAAAAATCAAAAAAACATTCAGCTTTCCCTTCTAATTTTATAATGTGATACGTAACATCATCATGACTTTTAAAAGGAATTGACATAGTTTCTTTGCCTACACCATACATTACTTTACTTGCACTCATACTCATTTGATTACCTCTTTGGTTTTGATTTCTGTAACAGCTAGTCTACCTAGTTTGTTACGCTTAACTTCTAATCCCTCACCAACTGCATGTCTGCAATCATCTGGAACTAGAGATTTCATTTTAATTTTTATCTCGTTATGCTCTGAGTAAAAATCTTTTGTATACTTATATTTTTTAGCACATGCTATCCACTCACTATTGTTTCCCATGTCATATCTAATCATTCCGTCTAATGATATGTTGTCTGGTACTACAGGTAGTAAGTCTTCAAATCCTACTGGCTCTGTTTTCTTTTCAACATGTAACCAAAACCCCGCTTCTCTTCTATACAATTCCTTTTGGAACTCAGGATCAGATTCAATAACAGTATGCTCATGCCTATTGTTACCAAAGATAACTGATAGATATATAGAATCAGATTCATCATGCAGCATGTAGTGTTGCAGTTGCGGATAATAATACTCAGCTACTTTTTCTAATGTGTTGTTAGCATGGGTATGTTTAGCTTCTACTAAAATATTAGTATCATCATCTTCTATAACACCATCACAATTAGACCTCATAAAATCTTTAGGTGGTATTACAATATCTCTTGTTATAGGTTTACCTAGTTCTCTTTCTAAAAAATCTAAGTTAATTGATTCAGTAGCTATACCTATTTGTACTGGTAGTACATTAGATAAATCATCAGGTTCTACTAACCCCATTTTTTCTTTCCAAAGATTGAGCCAATCTCCTTTCTGTATTCTAATAGCGTCGCTGCCTCCAACTCCTCCTCTTCTTGCCTCATGCCATTCTTTTGTCTTCTGTTTCATATATCCTCCAAGTGTTATATGTTTATTACATTACTATTATACACATTTATGTGTTTCCAAGCAACTTATCTCTGCTTTTTAAAGGTAAATCCTCAAGACATTCCTTGTTTTTTTCTGTTCTATACAGCTCAATGAACTTGTCTTTTAATTTCTCGTAGTCTTTCTCAAGAGTTTTGTTTAAAGATAAGCCTCCTAACATTTTGTATACACGGATAGCGATTGTATCTTTAACTTCTTTTCTCTGAAGAAAATTTCTAAGATGTTTTTCTATCTCTAAATTAGAATGATTAAGATGTTTCAGTATGTTCATGGGAACTTGTGGTTTCCATTCGCTCTCTTGTGTATGTGTAAGGAATGCAGTTGCACATGATTCCAGACTATAGCTATTCAATGCCATAAAAAATACACCAACTTGTGTTTCGTTTAATTGTTTTTGTTTAGGATATGATTTCTCTATTAAAGAGATTAGTTTTTTAAATTCTTCTTTAGTCATTGTATGCCCCTGTATTATTTTTATTTCTCATGACAGTAAAATATCTAACTAACTTAACGTAATCAATATCATCTGCCTCGCTTGTTCTAAGTTTAAAATATTTTTTATTCAATGCTTGATTATATAATCGTGCATAAAATCTTTTGTAATTGTTGTTGAGTTTATATATATCTTTACTAGATTTATCTACATCAAAGATAATAAAATGCCTAGCTATGTTCCAGATACATTCTATTCCAACCTCCATACCTCTTGCCTCATACTTTGTAGTGTATTCATATATCATTTTCCATACGTGTTTGTTAGCTAAATGATAGTTCAAAAAATCTTGAAAGCCCTCGACCTCACAGGATCTAATTTCTTTTTCCAGTGATTCAAATGTTTGAAAGTTATCTTTATATATACTCACTATCTTCCTCCTTTCTTTTTAATTAAATAAAACTCTCCGCCTTTCACATAATTGTGAAGTGATGAAAGCAAGTCATCATAATATTTGTCATCGAAATCTAATTGTTCGATAACATATTTATATCCGTCTTTATCAAAAGCTCCATACCAACCCTCATAAGATTTGACTAAAAACTTTACATCTTTAGTATCTATATCCAAATATTGTTCTTGATTACTCATTATCTTCCTATGTCTCCCTCTCAAAGTTTCTATACATGTCTTGTGCTAACATACTGGTTTCCTCTGCAAAAGAATCTACGTTCTGTTCAACAAATCTTTGCCACTTCTCATCTGAACAATTTTTATCAATGTGTTCTTTTTCTATATATTGCCATAATTTACTCATCGTCTTTTTCCTCATCTTTTAAATGTTCTTGATAGTTTCTTTCTAAGTCAGCGTTAAATTTTCCTTCGGCTGTTGCTAACAACCATTCTATCTCATGCAATTGACTGAACATTTGGTCCCGCCTCCCTGTTTGATATGACAAATCACACATTGCCTCTCTTCTTAAAGAAGTATTATGATACTTAGGTGGTATATGAATTTCGTTAGTTTTATTTATTAGATATTTAATATCAGCTAATAAAGTTTCTAATAATTTAATGTCTTCCGTCATGATTGTTATCCTCCAAATTTAATTCTTCTGCTAATATTTTCGCTTCATGCTCATTTATTCCATGTTGCCTAAATCTTTTGATTGCTTGTTCGCTTGTGAGTTCATCATCAACTGCACCCAACACAATCTCATTATAATATTTGCTCATTGCTTTCCCCTATATTTAGATAAAACTTTATCAACTACATTTTCTGATTCTCTGGTTAACATTCTTCCTCCGTCTATGTGTACGCCATTTATAAAATAATCATAGTCATAAAACAAATCTTCTGATTCGTGCATAACAATATCAATCTGATTTCCTTTGTCATCATTTGCTTGATGGTGTTCTTCTATAAATGGGTGGACTTCTTCTATTTCTATAATATAATTTTTCATTTTATATTGTCCCTCTTCTTACATGTTTTGCTCTAACTAATTGAGCTTCTGGATATAATGTTTTGTTAATGTAGTAATACCCTAACTTAAGTTCTTCTTCTGTAAATCCTAGTTCATTAACTGAATCTTCAACGAATTCTATCCACCTAATTTCTGAACATTCATTTGCTTTCTTGTATGCTTCATATTTATCTTTGTATAAAAAGTAATTGTCATAATCAATAGGGTTTTCATCATCATCTTCAAGATGATATTCTTCTGATGGTAATGGATTGCCAGATAAAAATTGCTCATGTGTGTCTGAACAGATACACTTACAATTAGTATATATTTCTTCAATAATTTCATTCATATTTTTCATCGTCTTTTTTACCTCTTAAAATAATAACAAATCTTTCTGACCTGTTACTTGTTCTTTGTCGTGGTTCTCATGCCATAAATTATATGACATCATTCGATCTTTCATGTTCTCAATATTTTTAACAGTCAATTGGCTTATCATATATTTGTGCATGTCTTCAACTCGCTCAGGCAAATCTAGATTTATGCTAGGCAATGGGTTGCTCATATAACCGCTTGTCGTAATATCAATTATAGGTATATATTCTTTTGAATAAGGGTCTGCGGGGTTAACCGAATGAAATTCTGTCCAAACAAAATAACACCCCTCTTTTCTGAACTCATCATAGGGCATAGTCAATGCCCCGTTATATTCGGGGTGGTCTTTTGAACAACCCCAAAGACTTCTGAATATATACTGTTGATATATCTTTTGACCTCTATATATATCTATAAATATTCCCTTCATATAATGTGAGTCCCCTATTCTTTTATTCATTCTTGCGACTTCCCGAAATAACTTTGATAATAATTATCGCATTTTTCATTTTTATCATCGGGCATTAAATCAACCCAATCACTCGTTACCAGTTTATATTTTCCTTTTGCAAGTACTCCAGATTTAATTAGGCAACCGTCAATATATAATCTATATTGCCTGTCGCCATTGTCCATAATTCTGTGAGTTGTTTTAATCGCTGCAAACTCGTGAGAATTTGAAGCACTCGTACCAACTACCACGTTATTAACTCCTGTGTTTTTAACGCCGTATGATTTATTTGATTTATAAATACATGCTGTGATATTGTTCCAGATTGGATAGCTTCTACTCATTAGTTAATCTCCTGTGTATAATTAATAAACTGTCTGTAAGCGTCATTAAAATCAAAAGCCCTAATTGTTTTTTCAATTTCTATATCTGATTCTTCAATTAATCTTTCTTTGTCAATGCTATCTACTAATTCCAGGTGATAGCCGTTAGGATTGCCAAGAATAAAATACTCTTGTAATTGTGGTTGTTGTTGTTTCATTAGATAACCTCCAAGTTATGTTATGTAACCATTATACTATTATTATATTAAATAATATACTTTATTCACAAATTAAAACAAATAAAAAGCTTGACAAATAAATCTCAAAAAAATATCTGGTGAGGTAATAAGCCCCGCGTTTACCGAGCCAGTTCAACTAGCCGAAGGCAGTTGATAGAAAGGACTGGCAGAGAGGAAACGTGCCTAAGATAGCGAAAGGGATTCGAAAGGCCTCCACGATCTAAAGTCGTGTCTGCTTCCTCATCTTCTCAATATACCTCATATACAAGTATATTCGCTATATTCGAGATTGCCTTTTACTTACTAGATGAATAGAATAGAAGTATGAATTTGACGCCTAAAAAGAAAGAGATAAACCCAAGAGCAAAGAAGCTAGTGGATATACTCGTATCTAAGGGTTGCACTATAACAGAGGCGTCTAAACTGGCTGGGTATAAGGGAAACAGCTCAAGGGTAAGTGCCAGCAAAATGCTACATAAGTCTGAGGTACAGGAATACTACCGAAGCCAGATACAACACAAGGTTAATATGTCTACCTCTAAGGCTCTTAATTCCCTAGTGAGGTTAACTGACGGGGCAAAGTCTGAGTACGTTCAGCTTGAGGCTAGCAAGGACATACTAGATAGGGGAGGATTCAAGGCACCCGATAAACATATGCACCTATTGTCAGGGGACTTCACTGTCAAAATAGACCTGTCTTAGCTCCCCTCCGTTGACACGGAGCCACCGCAGCCCACCCACAACAGAAGTACTCCGTACACTAATCAGCCTCACATGTTCGGCAAAAGCAAGCGGAACGGAACAAGTTCCGTACATACTACCCCTCCCCCGAGTACCTAGACAGCACACCACATAGAGTGGAGGGGGGGTTAAAAACAGCGTTGCTGTGGTGTTAGAGGTCCCTCAATCTCTACAGACCTCAAAAAGGCTCGATGATATCCCTGTAACCAAACACCTAATGCGCAATTCAAAAAAATTTTTACCTTGAAATAGCTCGTTGTTTAGTTATAGAATAAAGATATTGAATAAAAGAGAAAGACAATGCCATTATTTGGAATACCACTAGTAGGACCCATAGCTAGTTATCTAGCAAGAAAGAAGTTAAGTAAAGTTATACTTACCTCAGCTTCATCAACTGGGCAAAAAAGAATTAAGAATTTATTAACAGATAAACCACAGCTTAAAAAATTTGATATTGATCCAATTACAAAAAAAGCTATTAAGGTTTATCACAAACCCATTATCTCTAAGGTAGAAGCATCTCTCATAGGAGGCTTTGGCTTAGGCGTTGGTACTGAACAGCTTATAAATGGAAAAAAAGAAATTAAGTTTAAACCAGTAAAAGAAACTAAAAGGTCAATGACTTGGAATAAGTAATGGCAGACTATAACCCTTATGGGAAAACAAATATTAAAAGCTTAGAGAATAAGTTTGGCTATAAGCAACCTACTGTTGGATCTGTTTTTTCAAATGCTTCAATGGCAATACCCGTTACAGGTTTATTGAAGGTAGGGACTACAGTGATTGGAGCTTTCAATAAAGCAAAGAATCTAAAAGCATCGCATGAGGCTTATACCAAAAGTTTGATAAGTAAAAACAATCTAGAAAAAGCAGAGGTTTTAAAAAAAATTGGTAATATAGCTAAGAACGAAACAGACTCTTTTATCAACAAAGGAGTTATTAGCCCTATTGATAAGATTAAATATAAAAATGTTAAGAAAACATTGAACGAAAGTAGAACACTGATTATGGGAACTACGGATAAAGTCAATAGACAATTAGTCTCAAACCTTTTAATGGATAATAAAAAAATAAACAAAGCCGTAAGGAGAAGTACTGCTGGCTCTGTAGTAGGAGATGTCTTGGGTTCTTACGGAGCTTACAAGTACGTTGATGGAAAGATTAATGGCAAGTAAGAAAAACGAAAGACGTAAGGCTGCCAAAGACAAGAACAAGAGGAAATACTAATGGCAAAAGATAGAATGGCAAGAGTACAAAAAAGAGCCGATGCTATAGCTAAACTAGATGCTCAGCGCAGAAGAGAAGAACGTAACGACAAAGTTAAACACTACATTGAAGTTAAGATGGCTAAAGGACATAGCAGAGAAAATGCTACCCGTATGGCAAAAGAACTAATTGATGGACAATAGATGGCTCACTCATTAGAGAAACTTAACCCATACTCCTTAGATGGTCTTAAGAAGCTCAGAACAGCCGTTAAGATTAGATACATGAAAGACTATCCTAAAGACTTTATGACCGACTATGAGGCTGATAAGGTACTTGAAACCTTAAGCCCAGTTACATTAGATCAATTGTATAAGATGGTAACTAACAAAAAGGTTGTTACAGAAGATGGCATCATTAAGTTATAAGCCAGACGGCGATACGATAAAACAATTCATGAAAGACGAATCATTCTTTAGAGGACTGCGAGGTCCTGTAGGTAGTGGTAAGTCTGTATCTTGTTGTATTGAAATACTAAGGCGAGCATTAGAACAAAAGATTGGAGTGGATGGTAAGCGTAAGTCCAGATGGGCTGTCATTCGTAACACCAACCCACAACTTAAGACTACTACCATTAAGACATGGCTGGATTGGTTTCCAGAAGAAGAGTGGGGTAAGTTCCATTGGTCAGTACCCTATACTCATCACATTAAAAAAGGTGAATTAGATTTAGAAGTTATCTTCCTAGCCCTAGATAGACCCGAAGATGTAAAGAAACTACTATCATTAGAGTTAACAGGAGCATGGATTAACGAGGCAAGGGAAATACCTAAGTCAATTATTGATGCTTGTACCATGAGGGTAGGTCGTTTCCCGTCTATGAGAGATGGCGGACCCAGTTGGTATGGAGTAATTGCTGATACCAATCCACCCGATACGGATCATTGGTGGTCAATATTGGCGGGTGAAGCAGTTATACCTGATTACATTACTAAGCAAGAAGCTAAGATGTTAGTTAAGCCAGACAACTGGAGATTCTGGAATCAACCCCCAGCAATGAAAGAAGTGTTTGATGGTGATGGACATTTAAATACTTATGACGAAAACAAAGATAAAGAGAACGGCAAGAACTTAACACCCAATTATTATTCGAATATTATTCGTGGTAAGACTAAATCATGGATAGATGTTTATATATTAAACAAGCTAGGACAGATTGAAGACGGCAAACCTGTCTATGAAATGTATAGAAGAGATGTTCATGTAGCTAAATCAGATGTAGCTATTATGAAAGACGCTCCCATATACGTAGGAATTGACTTTGGATTAACCCCAGCCTGTGTATTTGGACAGAGAGTTAGGGGTAGATGGCTTATCATTGACGAGTTAGTAGCAGAAGATATGGGTATACTAAGGTTTTCAGACCTTATGAAACAAAAAATGGCAGAGTATCTACCTAGAAACTTTGTAGTATTTGGCGACCCAGCTGGAGACCATAGAGCGCAAACAGATGAATCAACACCATTTCAGATACTTAGAGGTCGTGGAATATCTGCAAGACCCGCACCTAGCAACGATGTTATGTTGAGATTAGAAAGTGTTAATGTTACATTGTCTCGAATGATAGACGGGGATTCAGGAATGTTGATAGACCCTAAGTGTGTTAACATCATTAAAGGATTTGACGGAGGCTATCATTACAGACGTATGCAAGTATCTGGAGAAAGATACGATGAGAAACCAAATAAAAATAGATTCTCTCACATACACGATGCACTACAGTACATGTTATTAGGTGCGGGAGAAGGAAGAAAGTTGACAATCGGTGGAAAAACTAGCAAGGTTGTAGTAGCAAAAAGAAATTTTGATGTCTTTGGGAACAAGCCAAAGCATTATAACGAAAGGAGAAGATGATATGTGTGGAGGAGGAGGAGGAGGACAACCAGCGCCACCACCACCACCTGATCCCCGTATTGAGGAACAGGCGGCTGAGAAACGTGCTAGAGAAAGACGAGTAGCACTAGCAGAAAAATCAAGAATTAAAGACGAAGCTTTTGAAACAGCAGTCCAAGATGCTTACGGAAGAAAAAATCGTAGGTCATTACTGTCTGCAACAGGAAGAAAAGGCGGGGAAGGATTTAAAGTAGCAAGTGATTTGATGTCTAAAACTACATTAGGAGCTTAGAATGATAGGAACACTTGAACAGCCTCAAGTTAATGTTAACGAATCAGATGTTAAACAATTACTATCTAGATACGAACACGCTAAAACAATTAAACATCAATGGCATGATACTTTCGAAGAATGTTATGAGTATGCTTTACCTCAAAAAGAAAGCTTTTTTACCGAAACTCAAGGAAGAAGACGTACAGATCGTATCTTTGATGAGACTGCTGTAGTAGGAGTACAAGAGTTTGCTTCAAGATTACAGGCTGGTATAGTTCCAAACTATGCTAGATGGGCAGATTTTGTAGCTGGAACAGACATTCCGCCAGACCAAGCTAAAGAAGTAAATGAGATGCTAGACATGGTAACAGACTATGTATTTGAAATATTACACTCATCTAATTTTTCACAAGAAGTACACGAGTCATTCTTAGATATGGCTTTGGGAACAGGAGTTCTATTAGTAGAAGAAGGAGATGCTGTTAACCCTATAAGATTTAGAGCAATACCATTACCTCAAGTTTGGATGACCTCTGGACATGACGATAAAGTCGATCACGTCTTTAGAAGAAGAATGGTTCGTATGAAAGAACTAGGCGTTGCCTATCCAAATGCTAATCTTAGCGACAAGATGGTTAAGGATATGACTAAAAATCCAGACAAAGAGTGCGAAATAATAGAGATTGTGTATAGAAATTACCTTAATACTAAGGAAGAAGAGTACAAATTCTGTGCTATTTCTAAGATGTATGAGCATAAACTGTACTCAGATACCTTCAAAGGCAAAGGTTCTAACCCTTATTTAGTCTATAGATGGAGTAAATGTGCGGGTGAAGTCTATGGTCGTGGACCATTAATGAATGCTTTACCAGCAATTAAGGTAGCAAATCTTACAATAGAAATGATTTTAGAAAATGCACAGATGTCTATATCAGGTATGTATCAGGTTGAAGACGATGGTGTTGTGAATGTGGATAACATTCAATTAATACCGGGAACTATAATTCCTAAAGCTGCTGGCTCACAAGGACTAACCCCTATATCTCCAGCTGGAAACTTTCAAGTATCAGACTTAGTTTTAAATGATATGAGGTCGAATATTAAGAAAGCCTTATATAACGATATGTTAGGAAACCCTAATGTTTCAACTCCAATGTCAGCAACTGAAGTAGCAGAAAGACAGGCAGACTTGTCTCGTCAAATAGGCTCAGCATTTGGTAGATTACAGTCTGAGTTAGTTAATCCTTTGCTAGAAAGAATTGTTTATATTCTTAGGAAACAAGGAAGAATCAATCTTCCTAAAGTAAATGGAAAAGAAGTAAGAATTATTTCTACTTCTCCTCTAGCACAAGCTCAACAACAGAGCGATGTAGCTACTATTGACAGATTTTTAGGTATGATACAGGGCAGAGTAGGTCCAGAACTTACTAATATTCTAATAAAACAGGATGAAGTTGCTAAGTATGTAGCTAAAAAACTAGGCATTCCAGAGAATTTAATACGTTCTAAGGAAGAAATGCAAGCTGCTGCACAACAAATGCAAGAGATGATGCAGCAACAACAGCAACAACAACCAACAGAAGAGGAGATACCTCCTCAATAGGAGACACTATGACAGAGAAAAAGCCCAATATGCTTATTGGTTTAGACGGAATAAAACGTAAACCAAAAGATGAGGAGAACTTAAATGCTTTGTTTAACGCCTTGTTCACTACTCAAGGTGGCGCTCACGTTCTTAAACATCTTAAAGCCCTAACACTAGAAGCTGTAGCTGGTCCTGAAATAACAGACCAACATCTACGACATCTAGAGGGTCAAAGATATTTGGTGGGATTAATACAAAGAAGATCAAACAAAGGCGCTAGCCAAAATTTAATTAAGGAGAACACAAATGAGTGAAGAACAAGTACAAGCTACAGAAGCTGTGACACCTGAAACAACAAGTGACGTTTCACGTGGAACAGAAATGAATACTGAGCCACAGCCTACGGCACAAAGACCTGAGATTATTCCAGAAAAGTTTTGGAACACTGAGGCTGGAGAAGTTAATTTAGAAGACATGGCTAAGTCATACGCTCACTTAGAAAAGTTTGCTAGTGGTAAACAAGAAGAAGTTAGAGAAGCTGTGATTGCAGAATTGCAAACAGAGGCTGCTGAAGGACTACCTGAAGACTCTAAAGGTTATAAGTTACCAGCTTTGATGGAAGGATTAACTGAAGAAATGGTAGAAGAAAACCCATTGACAGGTTGGTGGAGAGAAAAATGCCACAATATGGGCTTAGATCAAGAAAACTTTGAAGATGGCATTAACCAATACATACAGTTTGCTCAACAACAACAGCCAAATATTGAGCAAGAAATGAAAAATTTGGGAGAAAATGCACAAGAAAGAATAGAGGCAGCAAATAGTTGGGCTAGTACAATGCTTAATCCAGAACAATTTGAAGTCTTACAACAAACTTTAGGCTTATCTGCTAGAGGAATTGAGGTTATGGAAACTCTTATGGAGTCAACTAAACAAAATATTTCAAGAGCAAACACAGTAGCTATGCCAGAAAAAGAGTTAAATCTTTCACAAGTTAGAGAAATGATGAATGATAAAAAATACTTTGACCCTAGATTTAGAGACAAAGATTATGTAAGAAAAGTAGATGAAGCCTTTGGGAGATTGCAACTAGCTGGGAAGTTATAAGTGCTTTATGTAGAAAAAGGAATACCAGCTCACGCTTTTGAGTTAGCTTTTAAATTAAAGCAATCCGATAAGTACGAGCTGGCTATTATGGGACATGACCCTTTAACAGCTTTAACTAATGTATTTAGATATAGTAGAAAAGGAATAAGAACCTATACTATCTTTGAAGAAGACAAAGTTTTGGCAATGTTTGGTGTGGTCTGTGAAGAAAAAAATCAAAAGAGAGGAGCCGTTTGGTTTCTTTCTACAGATTTTACTAAGAAACAATGGGCTTATTTCCTAAAAAGAAACAAAAAGTGGACAGAATTTTTCCTTTCTGACTACGAGTATGTGGCTAATCTTGTACCTCAAGAGAATAAAAACACTATTAAATGGTTAAAATGGCAAGGTTTTACCTTTAATAGTAAAGTAATTATTGTAAAAGGTGTTAAGTTGTTATACTTTTATAAGAAGATACATAAGGTATCTAATGGGATGCAGCCCGTTTTAGATGATATCGGTCCATTGTGGGCAACCGATGGTAAGTTAAAAAGGACAACTGTAATATAACGTAACTTTTAAAGGAGAATTGCTAATGGCAACTCAAATTTCAACGGCGTTTATTAAACAGTTTGAAGCAGAAGTGCATATGGCTTACCAGCGCATGGGTTCTAAACTGAAAAATACTGTACGCCAATCAAACAACGTAGTGGGTAATCAGGTCCGCTTCCAAAAAGTAGGGAAAGGTTCAGCGTCTACTAAATCTAGACACGGACAGGTCAATACAATGGAAGTAGCTCACACTACTGTTGAAGCAACACTTAGTGATTTCTATGCTGCCGATTATGTCGACACATTGGATGAACTAAAAACAAATATTGACGAAAGACAAGTACTTGCAACATCTGCTGCTAGTGCTTTAGGAAGAAAAATTGACGATCTAATCATCACAGTATTAGATGCTAACGGCAACGGCAACAATATTGCTCACGGAAGTGCGGCATTTACCCTAGCTAAAGCAACTTCTATCTGGGAAGATTTTGGTGCAGCTGATGTTCCAGACGACGGGCAAAGATACTTAGTAGTATCTCCAGCTGGTTGGGCTGACTTATTAGCTTTAGATCAATTTTCAAGAGCAGAATATGTGGGCGAAGCTGACCTACCATATGCTGGCGGTATGACTGCTAAGCGTTGGTTAGGGTTTACAGTATTCGTACACTCGGGACTGTCTATATCAAGTACAACTCGTGAATGTCACGCTTACCATGCTTCGGCATTAGGTTTGGCAACGGGTTCTGATGTTAGAACAGAAATGAACTACGTACCTGAAAAGGTAAGTAACTTAGTAACTTCTTACTTCTCAGCTGGAGCGGTCGAAATAGACCAAACTGGTATGATTAAAGTACAGATTACTGAATAAGGAGATAATAACATGGCTTTAAATGCAACTAACTTAAAAAAAGTAGCTGGCGGTGGCGATCAAAACATCTTTATTTATAAGAGTACTGATGCCCCAGCAGCGATTGCTGGCTCAGGTTACTTCAATTCTGTAACCAGTAATTTGAAACAATTTGACATTATCCTAGCAGTAGGCACGACTGGTGGTACTGTAACTGGAGACCTCATATTTGTTACATCTGCAACAGGTGCAGCGACAGTAACTTGTACTAACGGAACGTAACATTCCACGAGATAGGGGAGACTCCAAGCTCCCCTTCTCACTTGAAGAAAAATTATGAGTGATAGTAAATTTGATATATGTAGCAAGGCAATGGTTCTAGTAGGAGCTAACACTATTACTTCGTTTACAGAAAGCACCACTGAGTCAAAAGTAGCTGGACAACTATATGAAACTACACTTGAAACAATGTTGACTAGATGTAGGTGGAGATTTTCTTCAACACAATCTCAATTATCAAGAAATTCAGCAGAACCTACAGCTAGGTTTTCTGCAAAATATGCAGTACCATCTGGTGCATTAATAATTCATACATTAACTGTTGGCGATAATGTAATAGAGTATGACCGATATGAAGATTTTTTATATTGTGATGCTTCTACAAGTGATGTAGTAGTAGCTGACTTTACATACCAACCATCAGAAGCTAATTTTCCAGCATATTTTAAACAAGCTTTAGTGTTTGAGTTAGCATCTTTGTTTGCTGGCGCAATAGCTAGAAATGACAGTTTATCCCAACTCTACCAAAATAGAGCAATGCAACAACTAGCAATAGCAAAAGCCCAAGATTCTCAAGCACAAACATCAAGAAGATTAGATGTTAGTAGATATAGAAATAGGAGGAACTCAGGGGCTTTAGGAACTATAAAAGCCACTGTTGGCTCATAGATGGGAATACACAGAATACATCAATCCAATTTTAATAAAGGGGAACTTGACCCTAATCTAATATCAAGAACCGACATGGTTTCCTATGGTTCGGGTTTAAGAAAATCTAGAAATACTGTACACACAAATCAAGGTCCAGTAGAAAGAAGAGGTGGAACTTACTATAGAGCAGACTTAGGAGCTAGCACTAGGCTAGAATCTTTTGTATTTAGCGGAGATCAAGAATATATCTTTGCATTTCAAAATACAGTATTAAAAATATACTCTACAGCCGGTACTTTATTACAAACAATTACATCTTGCTCTTGGTTATTGGCTGATTTATTTGAATTAAATTGGACACAACAAGGCGACACAATGATAATTGTGCATAAAGACCACGCTCCAACAATGATAACTAGAACAGGTGCAACATCATTTGTTAAGGCTGATTTTGTTTTTGACTCAAGTGTCAATGGAGAAATGTTATATCAACCTTATTTTAAGTTTGCTAGTGATACTATTACGTTAGATATTAACTCAGTAACAAAAGGTGATACAAACGTCACATGTACTACTTCTGCCAATTATTTTACATCAGCCTATGTTGGTACAAGAATACGATACATGGGTGCAGAACTGCTTATTACAGCTCATACAAATGCTACTACAGTTACAGCAACACTAAAGTCTGTGCCAATAATAGAATTAGATGAAGACCCATTTGCAACATCAGCGGGCAGTGCAGTAGTAGTAGTAACTCATGTAGCTCATGGATTTAGCACAGGAGCTTCTGTAACTATTGCTGGAGCAGAATCAATTAATGATGTTGATGGAGCGGGTATTGCTTTTAGTGCATTAAATGGTGCTAGAACAATTACAATATTAGATGATAATCATTACTCATTTACAACAGCTGGTAGTGACCAAGCAACAGAATCAGTAGATGGTGGTGGTGTAAGAGTAACTGTATCTGGACACCCTCCTACTAGAAACTGGGATGAACAAGTGTTTTCTGATGTTAATGGATACCCAAGAGCGGTTACATTTCATGAAAATCGTTTATTTTTTGGAGGAGTAACCTCTTTGCCAGACGGATTACAGGGTAGCAAGGTAGGTCAGTTTTTTAATTTTGACGTTGGAACTGCTCAAGATAATGATTCAGTACAAATACAAATAGCTTCTAATGAAATCAACGAGATTAGACATTTAATTTCTGGGAAAGTTTTAGAAATTTTAACTAACACTTCTGAGTTTTACTTAAAACCTCAAGTGTCTAAACCAATTACTCCTGTAGACGTACAAATTATTAGACAAACAACCATAGGCGCACAAGAAAAAGCAATGCCTAGAATATTTGATGGAGCTACGATCTATGTACAAACTAATGGGAAAACAGTTAGAGAGTATTTATACAGCTCATCTTTTGAAGAATTTACTTCTTTAGCAATAAGCTTAGAATCAAATCATTTAATAGGAACTCCTACTGATACTGCTTATATTAATGCTATTCCAGATAGGACAGAACAATTTTACTTTGTAGTCAATGCTGACGGAACAATGGCTGTTTATTCTTCTCAAAGAGAACAAAAAATATTTGGTTGGAGTTTATGGTCTACTGACGGAAATATCGAGTCAGTGGCTTGCACAACAAATTTTATATATGTAGTAGTAAAAAGAGTTATAAACTCAGCAACTGTTTATTATTTAGAACAATTTGCTTCTACTTCTTTTGATATACCAACAGATATGACAGTGACCAAAACATTGTCTGGGAGCTACCAGCCACATGGTTCACCCTTAACCAACGGCACAACGAGTAGCTCCACCAATGTTGTTGTTAA
>JGI24006J15134_10000511_pt1 | contig 24063 bp, 37 predicted proteins | sample LinPmetageLP53_FD_15134 | JGI IMG/M metagenome (IMG submission 15134)
CAAAGAGAATTAAATAAGAGAGATAATGATCACTTAGTACACCCTCTTATGAAAGCAATATTTGACAGATGATAGTCTGGGTATTAATAACATGGTTAGTATTATACATGTACAGAGAACTAAGAAATGGCTAGAATAAACTTCAAAGAGAATCCTATTGTACAAAGGATAGCATATTTAGGTACAGGACTATTAATGATAGCACCATATCTATTACCAAATAATGAAGCATTTTTACTATTGGGTATAGGCTGCTTCCTATTAAATGGACAAACTATTAGAGCAAAGCAGTGGAATTTAACAGTACTTAATTGTAGCTCAGGCAGTCAATATCTATATAATTACTTCATTTGTTTATAATTTACTAGAGTAGATTAATAGTTATTAACAATTTAAAATAAACTGTAAATAGTTTGGTGATTATAAAATAAGCTGTATATTTGTATCATAATAATTAACTAAAACAAAAGACATGACATTAGAAATTAACAGAAAGCCAAGCAAATCAGGTAAAAGAAACGTATACTTTCCGACTGTAAACGGTAAAAGATTAAACGGTATTAACTTTACTAACAAGTGGGAGGCTGTTAAGTTCGGCAGAGAATGTCTAGTATTAATAAAAAATAAATAAAAAGAAATGGATTTACAATTTAATTACAGTATAGATGGTAGTATAACAGTTAGACTAGATGAGGTTAATATAGGTTACATCAATTATCATGATGAGAATATAGTGCAAGTGGGATTAGATCTAAATGGAGATTACCGTAAGGAGTACTACAGTACAGTTGATGAGGCTAAAGAAGATATTGATTACTTAGTAGCATCTCATTACGAAGGTTTGTAAAAGATAGTTTTTTGGTTAATTACTATATAGGTGGGTACTGTAATGGTGCTCACCTTTTTTATTATATGATATTATAGATACCTGTATTAGTTCTTATCTCATAATAGAATCTCATAGCTATCGTATCAGAGTAATCAGGAGACCTACCTATTAAGTCTTTAACCTTATCTTTAGATAGCATTGATAGTTTAGTATCAGCATCTATTTTAGTTCTTTTAACTTGTTCTAACTCCTGTATAATAGATTGCTTGATATTAATGTCATTAGTCTTTATTGATACCTGTCCTTTGTTTATCATACTTGACATCTTATAATAACATTGAGTTTTGAGATTTGCATAGTTCTCACCTTTTAATGCTTTACTATTATTAACAAATCCTTTACATCTAAGCATATCCTTTAAACCGCCTCCAACACCATCCTCATCAACTATAATGTTCTGTAGATTAACTCCATTAGTCTGCTGTAGATCCATTATGTACTCTCCTAATTGAGTAATAGTATTAGTTGCAAACTCTTTAATAGATACTATCTGTAATCCATTCCATAACATTACTACTGATTTATCTTTACCGAATCGTGCAACATCACATGTTATATATCTCTGACCTTCATTTACCTTATTATCAAAACATCTTAATATAGCATCATACTCTATTAATATATCATCACTATCATCATACTCCCAGTTACCAAATAGTAATCTCTGTTGAGATACCATGTCTAATGTTCTTAATTGATCCTCATAGTGTTTAGATATAAACTTATTATCTGTTACTAATGCTGGTATAAATGAGAAACCTTCTTTAATAGTACCTGTTATTGATGGTTTGTAGAACTCAGTATATACCCAGTTCTTAGATGGATTACATGACATAAATATTTTAGGTATTAAATCATTCTCATCTAACTTATATCTTATCCTAGAAGCTACTACATTCTTTGCTTTCTCTGTTATCTGATTAGCCTCATCTATAAATGCTCCAGTAATCTCTAATGATCCTAAGCTATCAAAGTTCCTATCAGATGGATATAAGAATAAGTCTTTTAATATAATAGTACTATCATTAAAGAAAGTAATCACATTAGATTGAGCATTGTATCTATAATGTACATTAGCTTTAATACCCCATGCAGAACATACTTCAAAGAATGTTAATAGAGTAGTCTTCTTTAATGCATCTAATTTACTACGACCCATTAAGTATCTTGTACCTTTATATTTAAGGCACATCATTATTAACCATGAAGCACCCACCCATGATTTACCACCACCAGCAGAACCTCCATAGAGTATCTGTCTAGTACTAGTATCAAATAGCTGTTTAATAGCTTCTGATTGTTTGCCTGTAAATTCTGGAGTAATCTCCATGTGTTATATATTAATGTTAATAGAGATGGGTTCGTCTCCTGAAGTGATGTCTACTTCTTGTTTTTCATTATACCCTCTTATTCTACCTTTAGTCTTGAGATAGAATGTAGTAGCTTGTACACTACCTGATTTGATTTGATTAATCAATGCTTTTTCAACAAGATCAAGAGTAGATTCGGCAGCATCATTAACGGCTGTCTGATAGTCTGCGTCAGTGTCTAACCATCTATAATGTGCTGTCCGACCTACTACTATTCCTTGATTGCTTAATGACCTTATAGCCTCTGATACATTGCCACAAGTTGTGCCTAATGCAATTATCATTGCTGCCTTCTTGTCAGTTGTCCTCTTTTGTTCTTTCTTTGCCTTCATATCTATTATATAGAATGATGACTTTATATAGTCTATTTGACTCCTAATAATGATTTGAGTTTGTACATCATGTTAATCATTAATGCAGTAAATAAACCCAGTATAAATATAGTGGTATCTCCTTCTGGTTTCATTACACCAGCATATACTAATACTATTACAGCATTCATAAACATCATCACTGATACTATGCCTAATGCGTTTGTAGGTTGTTGATTCCCCCATTGTAGAGCAAATCTATTTAAAGGCAGTAGACCTATTACTACAGCCAGTCCAGTTAGGTACTCCATTACTTATACCAAACAAAGTGTACNTNACAGCCATTCTCAGTAGTTTTAACGAGCTTTCTCTTTGCTATAGGCTGTACATCTAACTCTGATGCTTTTTTGTACTTAGGGTTATTGCTATTTAATTTTGTTTTCTTTGCCATGTCTTATTATTTATTTATTAATTAATTATTTATTCCATTCATTAGGTGCTCTTAGTCTTATTCCTAAGTCTACTATAGCCCATACTCGTATTCTTTCTAGATAGTTCTCAAATTCTGCTGTAGATAATTGAGTAGTACTCTTTACCTTTTGTAATCCAGTAGTCTTATCATTAACTGTAACCATCTCAAAGTCTGCATTAAACTTTACCTTTAAGGTATCATGCATCTCATCAGTGAGATATCCTAGTTCTTTAGATAAAGGCTGTATGATACACTTCCAATAGTATTTGTTTTGATTCATAGATCTTGTATTTTTTTGTTTCTTTACATCTACAGAATAATCACCTCCTAAATCTCTTAGGTAGTTTATTAGTAATGCTTTGTCTTTATTATCCTTAATTACGAATTTCATAGTGTTCTAGTATTTGTATTGATTCTATTAGTATTGCAGCACGTTCCTCACATCTATCTATATCCCACTTATAATAATCCTTATCTCTTGTACCTGTAAGTATTAGAACTTGATCAGATCCATTCTTATCTGTTATCATCATATAAGTGTTACCAATAAATAGATTCTCTAGTATATCATGCTCTATTATCATTAAGTCTAGTTTATCATTAATATCCATATCTCTGTAATTTATATATTAGATCATTTATCATTAGGTTAAGGTACTCGTCAGATACTATCTCTGGCATTGGAGTGGTCATTATCATGCATGAGTAATGCTCTAGATTAAATATGTCATGTGATAGCTCATGATACATAAGGAATCTCTTTTGATTGTCTGATAGGTAACTGAAGGTATTTAAGTTTACGCTAACTGATATAGTGTTATCAGTATACATACCCCACGCTACAGCTAGAATACTATTAGGTAAAGTACATGACATATCTATGAGTATTAGATCCTGTTGAGGTATTAGTATATTGTTATCCTCAATCAACTTAATGTAATCATAGTACAATTCACTAACATAAGGATTAATAAATGTATTACCTTCTATGTTGTTGTTAGTCTTTTGTTCTTCATACAGTCCAGCTGTAAAAAAGGCAAAGAATGTTATTAGTATTGCTGTCATGTTCTTTTCTATTGTATTCATATTATTTTATTTATTATGTTTAGACAATGGTGCTGATCCTCTAGACTCTAACTCTTTCTGTAAGTTAGCTAATGACCTCCATGCTACTTTAGTAGAATGAAGTATACCATCTGTATCCATTGTACCAGCCTCTAATAGATGTCTAGTTAAAGCATCTAACTCATCTTGAGACTTAGATCTATCCCAGTGTAATGGACTATTAGGATTGTGTTGATCGTTACCAGCCTTAGAGCATCTAGCTATCTCTCTTAATGCATCAGGAAAGTAATTTAATACTCCTGAGAATACTGGCGTATCTTTTCTTTGTTTAGCATTATCAATTGGCTCAATGTAGTCTGGATGATCTGGTGCTATGTAACTAGTTACTCCCTTCATTATTTCTATTTCTTTTTTCATAATTTAATATATTTTCTTCAATGTTATTAACTTCTTTATTATTAACTGTTATTTTTATTATGTTAATTATTAGCAGGAATATTAACAATGTCAATAAAACCTCTAATGTAGTTGCATTTGTTATCATTATCTGTATATTTTTTTAGTTGTACCGTCTGAGTATAATTCAATAACTATACCTTTGTAATTAATATTAACTGATTGTCCTCCAGCGTTAAACGTATCTAGTAAGAATACTTCATTATTATTAGATGTATTAGCTAATCTAGGCTGCGGCTGTTGTGGTGCTGGATTTGTAGGTGCTTCAGTAAATCCTTGAGTACTAAAGAATGTAACTAATTTATTAGTATTAACTCCTCCTTGTTTAAAGTTAGCTCTAACTTTATAATCACTCCATACGGAAAGATTGTTAAATCTTAAGTATACTCTAGTTCTTCCTCCGTCAGATACTATATCACCATTAACATTAATAAATAATGCTTTGTAGTACCAGTAGCTGATACCTAATGTGTCTAATTGAAATGAGTTGTTGTAAGGTAAATGCGGTAGGTTTATCTTATACTTATACCATGAGCTATTTACTTCTTTAATTCTCATAACTATTTGATTATCTACATTAGGATCTAAAGTATTAGAAGTAACTCCAACTATAGCTGAAGTACTCCAGCCTCCTGAGTTTATAGTACTAATCTCCTCATAGTAGCATCCTCCAATATCTACAGTAGTATAGGGATTGTAGTTTATAGCATCAGGATCTGTACAGCCTGTTACTGATTGAGCATTAGACTTAGAAGATATCATTACTATTCCTAGTATTAGAACTAAGTATATTAAAGCAAAGAATCTAGCTGGTGGGTTTTTGTATTGAGATTTCATATTATTTTATTTATTGATTATTAATACAGCAAAGATATGTAAAATATAATTACTGACCTAATTTATTTACATGTTTTTATCTGCTATCTCCTTTATGCCTGAGTAACAAGTACTTACACATGATCCGCATGATGTATTAGGATTAAAAGAAGCTGAGTATATAGCATTGTACAACTCAATCATCTCTCTTTTTACGGCTTGACTCCTTGCCTTGCCTCCTTTTAACATTGGCATCATGTCAATACATTGTTGTACTAACTCCTGAGGAACTTCAGTACTAAGTCCAGTGCTATTAATTGGCAGCCATTTTTTATCTGGACATGACATTGAACTAATTTTTGCCTTGACGCGCATAAAACAACCGCAGCGCTTACATGACATTGTTGGTTTAAATAACATAGGACATGCCCTACATATATCCAATCTACTTTCGTAGTCTTTTTTATTGGTGAAGAAATTACTCATATCTTAATTCTTTTATTTTAGTTTGTATTTCTGTTGAGTTTATATATTTAGCTATATCTAGCTCAGCTTCTTTAATAGTTTGCCATAGCTTATTACGTCCTAATCTATATTTGCTAGATATTTCTGTTAGTGTTTCTCTTTCTATTCTATTCTTAACAAATAAAGTTTTCTCATACCATCCAAGAGAATTGATTGCATCATTCCATATATTAGATATACCTATCTGATACTCATCACTACCTTCATAAGCTATTGACTTGATTACATCAAAGTCTATCATATCATCAAATCCAACTGTATTTAGATCTGATTTCTTCTTATAGTTTTGAGAACTTCTAGGAGACATTACAGATATCATTACAGCCTTAGTTAAATAATGTTTAACATTACCATCACCTGATATTATCTTAGCTACTTGATCGTCAGACTTCTCTAAGAATTGAGCATATACATCCGATACATACATCTCAGCTTTTTCTTTACTTATGTGCTTCTTACCTAACATGCTATTCTTTACGCTTCTATCTGACATAGATTTAATAGATGTATTTGTTTTACTTGCGGTCTCTACTAGGTAATCCCAGCATGAGGCTGCTTCTCTGTTTATTTCATTCCTATTCATTTTCTGATAATTTTAATGATGATAATGATTCTGCTAATGCATGTAAATGATTATCTAATATTAATTTGTACCCTCTGATCTGTCCTCTATTGTCATCAGTCTCTATACCTATAAATAATCCAGAAGTCATTACTGATAAATGTAAAGGCATTATCATTAGCCATCCATCCAAATCTCCTTCGTAATTATTACTGTAATCTACAATTGTATCTACTGTATCACAAAATTGGTTATATTGTGAGTCAGTTGTTAGTTCTGATACAAAAGTATCTAGTAATGTAATATAGTCCTCTACTACTACTTTGTGTATTGCGTCTGCAAAAATTGGTTTTAGTTTCATTTTATTCTATGGATTTAGTTAATTTAATTTGTTTTACTTTCTCTTTATAATATTCTGTTTGCTCTATATAATCACATCTCATATATTTAACAATCTTTCTTGATAGTTGCTCTAACTCATTAGCAGTACCCTCTCCGTACTCAGCATCTATGTATATACTAAAAAGATACTGTTGTCCTTGTTTATAGAGATTACAACCGATACATTGTACTGCGCAGTTTTGCTCATGCCATCTAGTACTATGTGCTGATCTGCTGATGAAATGACCACAGTGGACTGATTTATAATGCTTTACGTCTCCACATGTTACGCACTGAGTCATACCTTCTAATGTAGCATGCCTTAATCTTATGAAAAGTGAGAATTGAGTATCCAGTTCTTTCTTCAATTTACTTATTGTTTTTAATTTCTTTTTAGCCATTTGATTTATTTGCTTGATTAATAAAAGATTCTTCTGTATGCTCTACAAAGGTAGACTTACTGCCATCAAATACCAGCTCACATGTACCAGTACGACCACTTCTATTCTTTCCTATTATAACCTCAGTAAGATTATTACTATCATCTTTTGTATAATAACCTTCTCTGTAGACAAATATAACTTGATTTGCATCTTGTTCTATAGCTCCAGATTCTCTAAGATCAGACAGCATTGGTCTCTTATCCTCTCTACTTTCTAATGCTCTAGATAATTGAGATAAACAAATTATAGGTATATCTAAGTCCTTTGCTAATGCTTTTAGACTTCTTGATAAGTATGATATTTGTTGCTCTCTTGATCCTCCTTTAACTTCTTTATCTACTCCCTTTAATAACTGTAAATAATCTATGACTATTAAATCTAAACCTTTAGTAGCTTTCATTCTTTTAGCTGATGACTTTAATTTATGTATATCCATACCTCCATTGTCGTCAACCATTAAGCAATCATTATTTATTATTGGGCTAAATACTTCATTTAATCTATTTAATTCATCTGGAGTACATTGACCTAGCTTTATCCTATCAGTTTCAATACCAGTCATAACTGACATCATCTTTTGACCTAGCTCTTTAGTAGTCATCTCCATAGAATACATAGCTACTTTTTTATTATTATGAAGTGCGTCTAACATGAAGTTTAGAGCCAGAGTAGTCTTTCCCATTGAAGGACGTCCAGCCAGTATTATTAACTCACCATCAGACCATCCTCCATTAAGTCTATTTAAACCTCTATACCCTGAGCTTATTCCATCTGTTTTGCCTCCATTATCAATACTGTATTGATGTTGATCCATACACTCTTTAAAGATATCTACAAACATCTTAGATGATTCATCTTCAGTAACTCCAATAGTATCCACTTTATTTGATACATTTCCTATTAATTCATCAACGTCATAATCTTGTGAGTATGCTTTATTAGTTTCTAAGCTAACATGTATCAACTCCCTTCTCTTTTGTAACTCTAAAATATCATCAATATATTGAGATGTTAAGTCGTCATTAACATATACATTAGCAATCTTAGAAAGTGATAGTATACCTATCTTTCCAGACAACTCTTTTGAAAGTGTTACTAAGTCGCATGACAATCCTCTCTTTATTATATCCACACATTTAATATATATAATTCTATTAGATGATATATAGAATGCATCTTCTGATAAACTATGTATTATATCATGCGCTATATCATCATAAGTCATAAGTAGACAAATTATACTTTCCTCTAGCTTTTCAGAATGCGGCATTATTTTTACTGTAGTCATTTTATTTATTTTTTATATTGTTTACCCTCTCTTTTCAATCTCTTTGTTATTATTTCTTCAATATCTGCTGTATTACCTGATTTCTCTATTAAATTCTTTTCAGCATAATCTAAATAATTTGCAGAAGGTTTAGCCCATCCAAACTTGTTAAATCTATTCTTTAGTCTTTCTTTCTTTTCATTCTCAAATCTAATCTCATCTGCTATCTCTTTAGCTGCTTGAAGCCTATCAGCATCTCTATTAGACCTATTACTTACTACTGATGCTATTGTAAGCTCATCATTCCAGTGTTCTCCATTTAACCATGATAACACATGCTTTCTGTACTTAACGTCTGGAGAGGCTATTATATAAGCTTCAACGGATATTAGGCATTTCTTACAAGTTTCTAATGATAGCTTTAAGAATTTATCTAATGACTTTTTCTTGCCCTTCTTTACATTATATCTATTCCAGAACTTTTCAAATATTACTTTCTTCTTACTGTTCTCATCTCTCTTTACACTTACATGAGGTTTATCAACTACTTTATTAGATTCATCACATGTATCTATTTTTCTAGATGTATTATACTTATCACCTTCATAAGATGTTTTGATGTATCCGTTTGCTTCTAACTCATTAATGCTTCTATTAGCAGTCCATTTAGAAAACTTATTCCATCTAGCATTAATCTCATCACTAGTCATAGTGAACTCACCTCTTATTGCTATAGTTCTATTAATAAGACTTAGTAGGTATACTGATGCCATAGTCAAATTAGGATCATTAGCTGCTGTTCTTTCGTCTTTCTTTCTAATTGATTGACTGTTATGTATTGTTTTCATGTTTGTTATTATTTATAATGTAAAGATATGTATTTTTTTTTAACTGACCTAATTAAATTTAGAAAAGTTTTTATTAAATTCTTTACCTAAACTTTTTAAGATACTTTCAATCTCTTTAGAGTCTTTCCTTTCTGATGCTTTCTCCTTTAGCTTGTTTTTTATTTTATTAGCTGTAATTATTATTAGATCGTATGATAAGTTGCCTAGTATTACAGCTGTTAGTATTGTTATAAATAGCATGTTTGTTATTTTTTAGTTATTGAAAAGTAATAGGGAGTACCGTCATTATTAACAGTACCCCCATTACAGTATTTATCTAGAAAGGTAAATCCTCCCTAGCTTCTAATGTTGCGTTAGATGGTACGCCTTGACCTTTGATGTCTACTCTCCATCCATCTATACTGTGAAAGTACTTATCATTCCATGCTCTAGATGATACATTAACACTAACTTCTAGATCATCTCCAGTATTTAAAGATGACAACATGTCAATCTTCTCATCACCAAAGAAAGAAATGCATACTTCTGGATTATAGTCATTACCGTTATTTAGTACGATAGATTGCTTTCTCCATTCTTTCCCAGCTTTTGATACTCCAGACTCAATGTCTAATTTTTTTACTAATTTTCCTTCTAGTTTCATAATTTACTTATTTTTAATGTTTGTAGTATTTATATGAGGTATACTACTTAACCTCTTTTATCATTCTATTTAATGTATCTGATTGTTTTGCTGTCATAGTATAGCTAGATAATCTAGACTCTACTGTTGATGCTTTACCAGTGTTTATAGCTTCTAACATAGCGTTATATACATCTACAGTCATTACAGATTTAGATGCCACTGGTTTAGATGTTACCTGATCCTTATTAGTATCAGCGTCTTTAGTATCATCTAATAAGAATAAATTACCTAATGCATACTTTTTAGCATAAGAAGAACTAGCACCAAATGATTGAGCTATATCCATTCCTTTTCTTTGTGGATTAATACCAGCCTGAGCATTTACTATAATTTTCTCATCACCTAATGAAAATATAGCTGTACTTGTTAATACTAGATATCCTTCTAGTCCTTGTGTGTTTTCAGTTAATGTTAATGCCACACCATATTTACTAAGTAAAGGCTTTACAGCTTCTAGTATATCTTCTGCTGATCTATACTTGTATTTACCAAAAGAATTGTACTGGTTTTTTGGCGCTTTTAATTCTGTTTGCACTGAAATCAATGCTTGTTGTAATTCTGTTTTAGTCATTTTATTTATTATTATAGTTAGTTATTATAGTTGGTTTTCAGTTGGTACAAATACGTACATATTAGTATTGTCTAATACCATACAACCTTGAGTACCTTGTAATCCTTTAAATTCTGGAGACCATGATTTAATAATATTTCCTGAGGGAGTTTCTAATGTATAAGTATATCCTGATGTACCTCTTTCATTACTCCAGCCGTAATAAGTCTCTATTAGTATACCGCAAGTCTCATTATTTTGAGTGTAAGGTAATGGAGCTAGATCTGTATCTTTAGTGCATGATGTTAATAATGCTAATGATGTTAATAATGTTACTGCTAAATTTTTCATGTCGTTTATTTTTAAATTGTTTTATTTATTAATTTTTTTATAATTCGTTTCTGTCAAAACATACATAATCTGAAATACTATATGTTATATCATCAATAGTATGTACTCTGATAATATCTACTGTATCACAAAGAGTCTTTAGAGTTAAATGAGATGATACACTATCTGTATTATTGAAATAATGTTTTGCATATATTACGTTCCCACATACTTCAAGACATTCCTCTACTGGTACAACTACATCAACTACAGTTGGAGGAGGAGGTACAGGGCTTAAGTTATCGTCTTTAGTGCATGATGTTAATAATGCTAATGATGTTAATAATGTTACTGCTAAATTTTTCATGTTGTTTATTTTATTGGTTAATTATGGTACAAAGATAATACTTTTTTTTATATATCCTAATGTTTTTCAATTTATTTTGTATTTATTATTAATGCTCCATTGTTTTTCTTATTATATAGAGCTAAATGTAATGGATCAACATCAATATTATATGAACTTCTAACCTCAATTTTTAAAGATCTCATTAATATAGCCTCTTCTTTTTCAGTACCTACAGTTGTAAATACTTTATCTTCTAATTTGTCATCTGTATAACTAATAAATCTGGTATTATGTATATGTAAAGAGTCTTTAGTAGTTACTTTATAAGAGTTTTTCAATACCCATTGAGTAGATATTATAGTATTATCATCACAAGCATCTAACCATAACTCTCTTTCTATTGCCTTATCTTTATAATAAGCAATCATATGATCCTTATGACCTTCATATACCTCAGTCATATTTTCAACTGATTTTAATTTTTCTTCTAAATAACTCATTTTGATTTGTTTTTAATTATTATAATGCAAAGATATGTAATTTTTTTAACATATACAAGAAAAACCCCACTTAAATTAGTGAGGTCTCTCCGTTATATCTAGTAAAACTATATTTTATTTGCCAAAATAATGAACTAGTCTAGCTACTTGCCCTGATTCTTTAGCATGTATAAACCCCTCTACAGCCTTAGGAGTACCTACATATCCTTTTCTAGCATGCCATGAGTCAGTACCTGATGGACTTCTCATATATTCAACTGTTACACCTATATAATCTTTGCCGTCAAGCCATTTGTTCTTTACTTTATGGTGTAAGTGGTGTAAGTACCAGTATCTATGAGATGTCTGACTCCATTCTAATGGTCTTTCATTTGCCATAGTTAACGGTAAATTCATCATCTTAGCACCGTCACCATGTTCTAGACCTATTAGGTTCTTTCCATAAGTATAATATTTTCTGTGAGCTACGCTAATATCAAAGTCAACATCTTTAGCATTTCTAAACCATGCTTTTAGAGAATGAGCTAAATGAAATCCAGACTGATAATCATGATTAGACATAGAATGTACAACATCTACAGGCGCTACTTGACGCAACATCTCCACGCATCTAACATATAAGTCCAATGCAATCTCATAATGTTGCCACCATTTACCATCAGCATCTTGAGGCGTACCAGCTGTAGTAGTGTTATATACATTATCAATATGCATGATGTCATTACCAATACAGAATAATATTCTGTCAATATCAAACCCAGCACTTTTAGATAATATCCCTTCAATACCTTCTAGTACTCTAGATACAGCTATATCAGTATCATAATCCTCACCAGTTTCTAATGCTACAGCTAATTTACCAATATGTATATCTGCTGGATTTACAACCAATAAATGATTACCCTTTACTTTTTTAGTCTTTTTATATACTGGTGCATGCTTTTCAATCATAGAATTGATCTTATCCATCATTTTAGACTCATCAAATCCATTTACACCGTCTTTAGTAACAATAGAGAATCTTAATTCACCTGACATGTTTTGCCAATGCTTAACACTTACAACATCTTTTTTATCAATACCTCTATCTTTTAAATGTAAGTCTAACGCTGTATTACCATTTATATTATCTAATGTATCAGCTCTAAGTTCGTTTACAACCTCAACCTCATCTGATGATAATCTTAATCTTTTATTACTCATTTTATTTATTTTTAATTATTATGGTGCAAACATACACCTTTTTATTTAATTACCAAACTTTTTTATATGTTTTTGCGCTTTTCTATAGTACGCCCACCAAAATAAGCACCAATAACAGTTATTAATACTATCTGTAAAAGATTTACCCATGCTGGCTTTACTTCAAATAATATTGACCCACTGTCAATAAACACCATTAATACAGTTGAAACAACTAAAAATACTAACATTAAAGGACGTACATGTTTGGATAAATAACTATCACTAGCCATATCTGATTGCCATCTATCTGTTATATTTCTTTCAATATCAGACTCATATCTAGCAATAAGTTCCTTAATTTTAAGCTCTAGTACTAGCTTTTCTTCTTGAGACGTTACAACGTCATCAATAACTTTACCTACAGAATCAACTAATGATACAGCTCCAGTTGAAAATAATTTACTTAATATACTCATTTTATTTATTTTTAATTAATATCTATTGTATTATCATCAAATGATGAAAGATCATTTTTTACTACTAACTCTATTTCATCAAAATTATTATTTAGAATTACATTCATTAATAAAGTATGCGCTTTTAATGATTGAGTAATTAGCTCTGTACCTTGTCTAGCTAAGCCAGTCAATATGCATCCATGCGTATCCTGATGTTTATTTCCGATATGAAATAGTATATAGCTTCTCTTAGGCACTTCTTTTACTAAAAGATGTACATACTTGAAATTACCTGATTCAGCTCCTGTACGTACTCTAACGTCATATACACCGCACGGTATAGATGATGTATTTCTATTATTTGCTTTATATGAGTTTTCTAATGTATGACATAAAAACTCACCATTAAAGTATAATCTACCTTGCGTAGTATTAAGAGTAAAGCTATCTCTCTCTAAAACTAACTGACATTTTTTTACCATTATATTTATATTGTTTAATTATTAAAGTGCAAAGATAGTAAAAAGATTTGAGATATCCTAATTTTTTTAGGACTTTCTTTCTTTTATAATTTTGAGTACTGTATAAGCTATTGATAAAACTAGCAGTAATACCTTCAATCCACTCTCTACAGCATCTACGAAAGTTATTGCTATTGTTGATCCACTAACTACAGTTGTTGATACTACGTCCTTTAGATTATTCATTTTATCCTAGATATAATCCACTGTAGTACGCATCACCTCTATCGGCTTTAACGTCGTCATCAGTGTTGGTTAGATACTCGGGGTACTTTTCAGAATGCGCACAAAGATGTTTTACTAATGCATCAGTAAAGAATTCTGCTGTATCTCTTATTTCACCCCTTAGTTGTGATGCCTCCTCAGTTGTTAAGCTTGATGAGTTCTCAGCATTTTTAGATACTATATTATTGTTCTGTACTTTAAACCTTAAAAAAGGGATACACTCGTAAAAACTCCAGTGTATTAACATTTCAGAGATATAGATATCAACAAGATCCTTATAGTCTCCTGTTAAAGTATTAGCTATAATATCAGATTCAATCTTATCATATAATTGAGTACCTAGTCTATTTTTAACGTATTTTTTTTGAGCTAAAATTACGTGAGGCTGTATAAATGCAACGTCTACATTACCGTTTAATGCTGTAGAATCTTTTAATTTTTTAGAACTGATAAATAGTACTTTTGACATTTTGTTTATTTTTATTTATTAATGAAACCTTTATTAGGCATATCAGAAGGAGCGACAGAAACTTCCTGAGCATTTCTAGGTAACTTGATACCTCTTGATTTAGCTTCTGTAGATGTTATAATTACATCAGAGTTCTTAGGCTTCTTACCTTGTTGTACTAGGATAACTCTGACCCATTTATGCTTGCACGCACCCCCGCCTTTAAATTTCCATATTGAGTACGTATCAGCGCCATTCTTACCCCATCCTTTATTGACTACCATAGATCCCATAGAGATTATGTCTTCTTTACGGTATATTTTTTGACTAGACATCATTTGCTTACAGAAGTCTCTTTCTGGATTTGTATTGCCTGTATATTTATATCTAACTCTATATACATCGTCCTTATAGTCTGACTGTTTAGATTTCTTATCTTGATTTGACTTTCTATTTGGATATGCTTTACCAGTTGATAACTCAATATAATTTCTATTTAATTCTGTTTGAAAGTTAAATTCCTCACATTCATCGTCAGCATCAGATTCTGCCAATATTTCATATCCTTCAGGAATATCCTCACCTTTATTAGATAAAAAGGTAGCTAAGACTCCCTCTGCTGACATTTCAACATCTTTTGATACATCACTATCAGATACAACCTCACTCTCCTCTAAGGCTTCTAATCCCAATTCCTCCCTTATTTCATTAGTTGTCATAACTGACTTCAAAGTATCAGCATCAAATCTAGATGTGATAGGTTTATTTTGTACAAATTCAATATCTGCTGCTATACCATTAACTGACATTATTTTATTTAATGTTTTTTTGATATGATTCTGAAAAGGTGCTACAACAGAATTATGGTAAATTTCAAAGGCATCATTCAACTCATTAGCATTTGATCCAAAACCATTATCACTCTTAATACCCATCAACATTGGGCTAGTAATTCTATGTGATGTTAGTATATTTTGAGTCAATAATTCCTGTAAACTTATATATTGATCATGATTATCACCGCTAGATAAAGTATGTATCTCAGGAGTATTAACATCTTGATCAGTAAATGTCATTAGTAATTTTTCACCATTAACTCCAGTTAATTTCTTTTTAATACTATTTTCTAGTGCTTGTTGTTCCTGTCTAGAAGGTGTACCATTATTGAAATTAATTATATGAGATCCAGAAAAACCTGACTGTATTGCATTGAGATGATAATCAGCTACTTGNTTATCTATAAGACACCAATTTACACCAGCTATATAATCTGGTAAAAACATTGAGTTNANGTTAGGACTATATAATCCAGTATATATTAATTGACTAGGNTGAGTTCTGTCATTTAAGTTAAAAGCTGGTANTGGCTGCGGTTCGTTATTAAAAGTATCATTCCAATCTGCTGATACATAATACTCACTTACAACACCTAGAGCATTAGGNACACCACTTCTAACCTTTTCAACTGGTACATGTCTAATTTCAGATATTGACTTTCTATCATTACTCCATATTACATTAATACAGTAACCTCCTTGTAATTTAAAGTCTAAAGCTAATTTCTTTACAACATCGTGCAAATTCTCAGTACTATTAGGATTATTGATAAAAGTATTTAAAGCTACTAATTGATCTAATGAAGCATCCTTGTCAGCTATTATCTCCTTTCCAGCAATCATATCAGCAGTAGCCTTAATAATAGCGCTATGAGTTGATGAGTTCTGATACAAGTCAATTAAAAATAATGGATAAGTATTCTTCCATGCATCTACTCCATATTCTATATACTGACCATTAGATGATTCGTATATATCAGGCGATAAGTCTTCTGCTAAATCTATTGATGTAATTTTCGTCATAGTTTTGTAATTTTCTTTCTAATTATTATATAGAATTAGTCTATATATTTTGCAATAATACGTAAAATAATTGACATGACCAAAAAAAACCCCACTAAATTAGCGAGGTCTTTAATGATTATAAGTCTTATTTTAGCTTAATCCTGATATAGATACATTTTCAATATCGTTAGATACCATGTTCTGCATGGTCATTTTAGTTGTATTATACCATCTTAGATTATTAAGTATATCTGGGAATGCGTCATTGTTACTATAAGGGTATATACCTATTGAGTCACCCATTAAATGGATCTGAGTCGCGTAATTATAAGAAACTGAAGTAACACTAGGTACAGAAGCAGTTGAGCTAGAGTCAGCGGCTCTAAATGTAGTTCCCTGCTTGTAGTCCGCCTCCCATTTTAAAGGGTCTTTGATCATTAATTCTATCTCAGCAGATACTGGAGCTAAACTATTGTTCTTAAGCGTAGTAATAACACTAGAAGCAACTTTACCATGAAACGGCTTTTGATATGAGGCAGTCGCACCTATTGTATACAGTCCATTTACAGCTTTATCCATTCTTCGCCCTGTCTGACTCCAGTTACCACCAGACCAAGATCCTGACTTATCAACAGATAAAGAGGCAAAGTTATCGGCACTACTCATAACTCTAATGTCAAAACATTGTCCTAAATTAACTTTAGTAGCATCAGATCCTGATAGTCGTCCTCCCTTATGAGCTATATATACTCCATACCATTTAGAAGTATCAATAGCTAATTGTACTATGCATTTATTATAGTTATTTGAAGTACTACTTCCTTGACCATAGTAAAAGTGTAAGTTATTATTAGCGTCTATCTCTAGTCCAAAATTATCACCATTACTATAAAAAGCTTCACCATTATTCCATATGGTTTGTAGAGAATTATGCCCATCAGCTTTAAATACTATAGTATGAGCCCATGGTCTTGAGCTTGAAGAACTAGCAGTATACAAAGGATTTGAGTTTTTTGCAATGTAAGTACCACTACTTAATCCTAAAGGGTTTTGAGAAGCAGTAGCATTACCAGACATGTGTTTTAGATACTCGCTTGATCCTGAGAAGTCAATAGCTTTATCCCATGAAGTAGTATTAGTAGATACTGGAGCTACATCAGTAGCAGTTATAAGAAAAGTACCTACAGTAGATCCATAAGAATTAGCTCTAGTAACTTCTATAGTATAATCAGTATCACTAGGTACATCTGTCAAAGTTCCTTGTAAATATCCTGATGCTGTATTGTATACTAAACCAGATCCAGTTGGAGTTATTGTAACTGATTGGGTAAATGTAGCGCCTGAAGGGTATAGCTGTAAATTAACTACAGTACCTTCTACATACATTAAGTCACTACTAGAAAATTGACTAGGAGTTAAGTCTGCATTCGCTAAAGATGTTATCTCTGTATAAGATACTGAAATACCTTTAAATGTATCTGCTGGCGGTACAGTTGTTCCAGTCATAGTAGATCCAGTATCAGCCATGTACCATGTAGTGTTAGTAGGGTCATCATTATAAGTATGTGCATGAGATGTACCAGTACCTACAGTGCCTCCATGATTTAAGTCATAATAATTAGCTTCTTCTTCAGTAGCAAATAAAGGGTACTCATAGTTGCCATCAGGAGACTCAATATATCTGAAATACATTGTAGGAGCTACAGGCTCTAGTAAGTGTACTTTAGGAGTATCTACTAATCTAACTACAGAGTCACAGAATTTTATACCTAAGTGAAATTTAACATTGTTGCCTACAGGATAATTAGTTCTAGATACTACCACCCATGATGAGTTGTCATTATTATAATACTCCATAGATATGAAGCTATTAGCGTCTATTCCTATTCTAAACTCCTCAGCATCTCCATTTAGCCAGTTAGCACCATCATTAGAGTATCTAAAAGCATCCACTCCATTCCATCCTGATCCATATAACGTACCAGAAGCAGCTCCGTAGTACGTCCATGGTCCATTAGGTGAAGGATGAAAGAACATTCCCCATTGGATACCATAATTACCAGAGTTATTAACACCATCACAAAATACAGAAGGATCAGCATAAGCAGTATTTCCTTGTGCGTCTGAAATATCATTAAGAACTAAACAAGCTCCGAATATACCCTCATTCCTCATATTAAAAGTGAAGTACTCGCCAGCTTGATCAATAGTCTCTGATGACTTATATCCAGCTTTATTATAATGAGCTTGTATTCCAGCTCCTATATCATTACCTGATGGGTTTATTGCATTACCTACTAAAGATCCAGAATCTAAATCACCTCCAACATCAGCAATTAAAGTAGAATGAGGATCTGATATTACTATAGACTCAAAAGCACCGACTTGAAATAACTCATTTAATGCGTTTACAACGTCAGAGAGACCGCCAGAAGCACCAACTCCATTAATTAATACATCAGTATGGATAAGTCCTGTAAAGTACGTTAAATCACCTAGCTCAGAAACTATATGTATAGTTCCATCAGTATCTGCAATAGCTTTAATAGTATTCACACCATAAGTAAATCCATTGTCTAACATTATAGAAGTACTTGTATCATCTAATTTAAAATCTATAGCTGTACCAGTAACATCAGTACCATTACCATCTCCTCCATTAGCTCCAGTTAATTGTGATTGTGCATTAATATAATCAACTACCTGTTGAGACGTATAACTCAATTGAGATATTAACTCCTGACCAGATTGATTACATACTCTATTAGGATTCAATTTTTTAAATAACACTCTAAATGATACTCCGTCTTCTTGAAATCTATCATTTCTCTCTACTAAGATTCTCTCATTACCGCTAACATCTATTAATGAAGCAACTACAGTACCTAATGCTTTAGGATCTACAGTTGAGTTAATAAAAAAGATACTACCAGAATCTAAATCACCATATATTTTTATATTCGCCATTTTATTTATTTATTTTTATTTGTTAATATACCATGTTAATGCTCTTAATTTAAGAACACCTTCCACATTACTCTTTATCTGAAATCTACATTTACCAGCATCATTCACTCCATTTGTATCAATAGTATCACCTATAAAAAATGACAACATTGGTTCAGATACATAATCAATATCAGCGCCATTCTGCATAGATAAAGATACTTCCTCAATACTAAAGTCTGACGAAGGTGATGTGCCAGTATGCCTGTTAAATAATAATCTACTCTCAAATTGACCCTCATCCTCAGCTGGCTCAAATGATAATGATGCTCTAAAATTAGCAAAAGTAGTTTGAGTTAATCCTTCTAAATTAAAGACAACTGGATCACCAGTAGTACCATCTCCAGAATGACCAGTAGATTGTGCCTCTTTCATGCTTGTAGGTCTATTATCAAATAAACCATTTGCATCAGTAACTAACTCAACATCAATCCATTGGTTAACATCAGCAGCATCAATACTTGTTTCGGTAGCATTTCCTCCAAAATAGAAAGATGATAACATACCGTAATATCCTTGAAATTTAGCTCTTAATGTTTCCTCATCATGTCCTATAGACTTCCATGCAGATCCGTCATTAGTTTTTAATTCTTTTGTCTCTTTATCATATACTATAACTCCTTCCTCATGGTTTAGAGTATCTATTGTAGCAGTATCTAAAACATCAGGACGCGTAGTATATTGTGTATTTTTTCTTACTCCCATTTGTATTATTTATTAAGTTAATTATTATGCCTCGTGTTGTTCTGGTAAATCATAACCATTAAATACATGCATTGATTTACTAGGATATATTCTGTTATTTTTAAAGTCATATTCATTTGCTGACAATAAGTCATAAAATACACCTTTATAAAATTTAGCTTTTTTAGTTTTAGTTGCTTTTGTTTCTATTATTTTATTAAAAAAAACTATTCCAGAAATTTCGTCAGTATAGAAGCCTTCTTTATTCATTATACCCTTAGATTTAAAATCTTTAATTGCAGCGGCTTCTGTATTATATTTTAATTTGTATGTAATCATTATATTGTTGTTAGTGATATTAATTCAGAATCAGTTAATGTCTTCTTATAAACCTGTACAGATCGTATCTTTGCTCTAAACTCTGTGCCAGGATAATCTGCATAAGATAATTTATTTAGCTGATTAGTGGCAAAACTAAAGGAATCAGAAGACGTACCAATTAGATTACCGTTTACATATAGCTTATGATTTCCAGCTTCATAACAGAATGCAACCTTATTATACTCCTTTATATCAGTAGTAGTATCTATAATGTCAAATTGATGATTAAAAGTATTATTCTGCTTAATAAAAGCTACTATATTATCATTAGAATTAAATCCAATACCTATAGAATCATTATATCCTCCAGCATTTAAAGTTAAATATCTCTCACCATCATCACCTAATGCAGCAGCTTCAAAAAACAAAACACCATTTTCGCTATTTATCTCACCGCTTAAAGTATCTTTTGAGATATTATCTCCTGATCTACTCACAAAAAATGTCTGAGTTTGTATGTATGAAGTTACATGAGGTCTATTCTCTACTTGAAATCCAAAGAAATTACAAGTACCTACAGATGCATCACTTAATAAGTAGAATGATATAAAATGTACTGAAGAACTGTCAGGAGTAAATGATACAGTAACTCTATACCAGTCTCCAGATGATAATTCACTTATATATGATGTCTCAGGTACTAAATCTAAACCAGTAGCCTCACTAACTATTTTGTATTTCATATCAGAAGCTGTACCTTTTTTAGCCCAGAATGACATAGTATGATCACTATTAGAATTAAATATCTGTATTGATTGATGCAACGATCCTCCAGCAGTTGCCGTTACTATAGAAGCATCAACATTGCCAGTAATTCCAACTACATTATTATCAACAACTGTTAGATTATTCTTAATGTATGCAGATTCATTAAATGATTGACTATGTAGAGACCAGTTCGTGCTGCTTGGCTGGTTTAATATGGATGGACATCCATCAGTATGATCTAACAATACAATATTTTCTCTAAGAACCTCCTGTACAGTAACATTATCAATTACTAAATCACTATTATTAGTATTGTTATAAAGTTGAAAAACTAAGTTTGTTGTTCCACATCTTATAGATACTGTATGTGTTCCAACTGCAGAAGGAGTATTATCTATTTTAGTTCCTCCAGCATATACACTGACTGACGTAGATGTTGAGCTAGACAATACTGTATAAGTTACTACGTAATAAGAGAAATTCTTTAAAACAGAAGCAGAACCGCCTACTAATGTAGCTCTTAATCTAGCTTGTGATGTTACTCTAGTTAATCTAGCGCCACCATCAAAAAATGTAGCAGTGCCATCTTGAGACTTCCAACCAGTTCCTGTACCCATTGCAGTGCCAGTAGCTTCAAATGTAGGGTTATGTAAGACCTGAGCTCCTGTATTTACTCCAGCTGAAGATAATTTACCATCTTGATCAATTTCAAGAGCTTCACCACTCCTGATAAATCTCATATCCGCATTTCCAGTAGTAGGTAATATACTGTATAGCTTAAATTCAGATCTAGCATTAGCAGTAGTCAGTATATTTACATCATTTAATAATCCCATTTTTATTAATTTAAGTTAGTTAAAATATCAACTAAACAGTCATTTCCAATATAACCCCCTTCNCTTGAAGATACTCTAGAAGTAAAAGATGCTATTATGTATACACATGATCCATTGTCTACAGTAGCATTTGGATTATAATTTGAAGCCGTAGAGTCCATGCAACCATATAAAAAGTCAAAAGTACATGATCCGTTATCAGCAGTTGCCGTAGGGCTGTAATTTGTAGCAGCTGGATCAGTACATCCGTAAGTATTATAAGTACAACTACCGTCATCTGTAGTAGCGTTAGCGTTGTAATTGATAGCATTACCATCAGTACAACCATTAATTACATTAGAAGTAGTACTATCTTGAAAAGGGTATACATAAGTATCAACATCTCCAGATACATATTCAGAATACTGTACCTCTTGACCATTTTCAGCATCAGAACTTAATAATTTACCATTTTCAATAAGTCCATTATTTACTCCATGAGTATCATCAATTGATAATATAGTAGTCTCAGATAATGGTGCTGTAGAATTTGTTAATGAAGGTGATCCTATCCATGATATCTCAAATATCTCATAAGTCCAGTATCCTTCAGGGTTTAAGTTAACATTACCTGTTAATATATCCTCATTAGTATTATAAAATATTTCAAAAGAAGTATATCTATTGTTAATTATAATATTTTGAGCATAAACAAATTTAACAGTGCCACTAAAATCATTAGTTAATTTAACTAAAAATCTTATATTGTCTGCTGATACTGATTTATTGATTCTACTCTCCTCAGTTGTACAGTAAAATGTAGTAGTGCTTCCTATAGTTGTGTGTTGCATACTTATTATATAGAATACAATGCTAATTTTTACGCAAAAAAAAAGGCTAACCATTACAGCTAGCCCTTTTAAAAAAAGAAAATTATAGTATTATACTACAGTTCCAGTAAATGCAGTGTTATCAAACGGTTCTGACGTATAATCAGCAACTATACTCATCGGAGATAATTCCTGACCGTCAAATGTCCACTCGTAACCTGAAGCGTCACCTAGCCCACTCCCACTAGCGTTAGTTCCAGCATTTAATTCTAGACCATTATCAGCTCCTAGACAGAAAATAGCATTATGACCTCCTGTTACTGTTTGATTAAGTTCAGCAAATACGACTAAACGCGTACCAGCTAATAATTTAATCTCGTTTTGATCACGTTTTGTAAGTTTGTGAAGTTTCATAGTTACGGCTTGAGTATAGTATACGCTACCATTATCAGTAGACCCTACAATACTCTCAGAAATACTAGACATTCCTCTTTTTAAATTATATTTGAAGATACTAGTACAGTCTAAATCTGTAACCTCACCTGTAGCTCTTACAATAGCAGCGTCATGAAAAGGTACAAAGTACAAAGCCTTTACTCCTCCAGCAGAATTTCTGCAGTCGATATCTCTGCCGGATGTTAATGTTGTGCAACTCATGTTATTATATGTATTAAGTTAAATAAAGGGAGGTATATTTCAACCTCCCTAATATTATAAAAGATTATGCTAAGTGTACTATTTCAGCACCTAGACCAACTTGTGTACCTGCAGTATACTTACAGATTACTCTAATATTATCTGAGCCATCAATATCAGACATATCAAGCATTTTTATTGCAGCGCTATCACCGATTAGGTCAGTCGCGTATATCAAGTTTGACTTTCTTGCAGCTACGATATTATCAGCTGGTAAACCATCAACTACAGCTAAATTAATACCCTCAAATACTGGAGAATAATCAGCAGACATGTTATATCTATCAATGTAACCTTTAGCTGACATAGCTGAGATATAAAATCTGTAAGTTTTTTGGTTAACAAAGATAACTAAATCATCTTTCCCTAAAACCTCAGAAGGAATTGCATCAACTACAGCAGTTAAGTTTTCTACAATGTTATCAGCATCTAAAGAAGCAGTCTTA
>JGI24006J15134_10000516_pt1 | contig 23959 bp, 31 predicted proteins | sample LinPmetageLP53_FD_15134 | JGI IMG/M metagenome (IMG submission 15134)
ATAGTACTGTTGGATTAGCTCTACATGAAGGTTCTCACGTTCTATTAACTGATTTTAATATCTTACCTCATTTAGAGCTAGAGATAGCTAGCTGGGCAGATGCTTGTGATATATACTCTACAGTAAATAAGAAGTATGATATGAAGAGTCATATGTCAGCTAAAAGTTATGTTAAAGATAAGGTTAGAAATTTATTAAATATAGTTGAGGACAGACGGATAGATAATTTCGTATTCAAATCAGCTCCTGGTTATAAAGGCTATTATCATGCTCTATATAATCGTTACTTTAGCTCACCTATTATTGATAAAGCTTTAGCTTCGTCAAGTCATAGAGAATTAGATTGGGACTCTTATATGTTTCATATTATTAATATTACTAATGCTAACCGTGATCTTAACGCTTTACCTGGATTATTAGATGTTTATAAAACGATTGATTTAGCTAACATCGATAGATTAAAGTCTACTAAGCAGTCACTTACCATCGCTCTAAAGATATTTCAACTAGTAGAAGCAAATATTCCTGCTGTTACTGAACAAGAAACTACTTCAGGTCAAGATGGTGATAGTCAAAAAGATGGTGATGAGGGTAATAATACTACTAGCGGTGACGAAGCTACTACTCCAGAAGGTGATTCAAAAGATGATGGTTCTAAAGCTGAAGGAGAGGAAGCTATTACAGGTACCGCTCAAGGCAATGGTGCTGGAGGTTCAGGAGGATCAGACTTACCTAAGTTATCTCCTCGTCAAGAGAAGCAGTTAGCTAAAGCTATTCAAAAGCAGAAAGATTTTATCAATAATAATATTAAAAAGACTAAACTTAATAAGACTGAGCAGAAGAAAATGAAGGCTTTAGAAGAGTCTGGTTCAGAGATTAAGAAGGTTGGTAAGACTACTAATAGATATAATGGAAAGGTTTACGAAACTGAGTGTATCGTTGTAAAGAAACTTACTCAGAACGTTATTGATAATGCAGGGTATAATTTCTTAAATGGTCAAGTATGGAGATCTAAAGGAGAAACATTAAGTAATGCAGTTAGTAAAGGTGTTACTCTTGGTAGACAATTAGGTAAAAAACTTAAATTAAGAAGCGAAGAGCGTAATACTAAATTTTCTAGACTAGATTCTGGTAAGATAGATAAGAGATTAATTAGTACTCTAGGGTTTGGTGCAGAGAGAATATTTCAGCAGGTTATGAACGATAAATATACTCCTGCTAACGTGCATATTACTATAGATGCTTCTGGATCAATGGCTGGATCGAGATTCGAAAATTGTCAAACAGCTGTAGTAGCTATTGCAAAAGCAGCTTCTATGATTGATAACTTAGATATTCAAGTATCTTATAGAACTACTACAGGGGATAAGCCGATTATCTTAATCGCTTACGATTCAAGAGTTGATAGCTTTAAAAAAATTACTAGCTTATTTAAGCATATATGTGCTTCTAATCTAACTCCAGAAGGGTTAACGTTCGAAGCTATAAAAAACGAACTAGTTGCCGCATCAGGTGATAGAGAAAGTTACTTTATTAATTTTAGTGATGGGATGCCATACTGTGAACCTAAAGGTTATCAATATTACGGTGAATCAGCTGTACAACATACTAGAAAGCAAGTTGATGGTATGAGAAAGAAAGGTATTAAAGTATTAAGCTATTTTATTGGTCAAAACCAGTATGGGTCACATGATGAATTTACTAGAATGTACGGTAAATCAGCTCAATCGATAGATGTTACTAGCTTATTACCTCTGGCTAAAACGTTAAATAAAATGTTTTTAACTAAATAATACGAATATTAATCTGACACTACAAACTAATGAGAGCGTTAAGCAAATTAACTAATATGAATATAAACGGTAGAGATATAACACAAGCAGATTTAATTGAACAAATTGATATGTTACGTTCAGGGTGGTGTAAGTTAATGTATAAATGCATATCTACTGATAAAACGTTCTTAAAAGATATGCCGGGTACTAATTATAAAAAGCGACAGTTAATAGATGAGTTAATAGAGTATTTTGTTAGTACTGAAGAGTATGAGAAGTGCGCAGAACTTGTAAAGTTAAAACAATGGTAAAGGTAAGTTACATAAAAGTACTTAGAGAACCATGGCAGCTAATAAAAAGATTGAGAAGCTTCTCGATCAGAAAAATAAAATTGAGCGTGAGTTAAAGATGATACAAGAAAAATGTAATCATATAGAACGAACAATCAAACAAGTAACGCTTGGTGAAGGGTGCCAGACGAGTACAAGATGGGTATGTAGCGATTGCTCATTAGTAGTAGGGTATCCATCAGAGGTTGAATTAAAAAAATATTTAAATTAAGGTTATGAGTACAGTAAGTCAAGAAACAGAATGTCTAAGGTGTGGTTACGAACAAGGTTATCACGAATTCCAAACAAGAACAGGTGAAGAGTATTTTATGTGTCGCAGGTGCGGTCATCAAGTTCATTATATAATAGACAACTGGGAGGATTCGAAATACAAGTCTGGTAAAAAGAAAGGTGAGAGACGAAAGACTTGGGAACCTAAATATAGAACAGAAACTATAGTTCCAGTTGCATCATATACGCTTAAAGAGAAGGGGGCGCTAGGTAAACAAGTAGGTCCAGTTCCAACAGATAACGATTTAGAGAATTTTAAATTAAATGTAGCTAAACGAATAGAAGAATTATCAATAGCTAAAATATCGTATCAATGTGCGGAAGGTGAATATGTAGGTAAATGGGTCGAAGAAGACTTAATAGAGAGCAAAGTTAAATTATTAAAATAAAATAAATGAATAAAAGGTTATATGATCTTCCAGTCGAGCAAAGACGGAAGATGTTTCAAAAAATTAAAAGAAGGGTTTTAAAAAAATATCCAAATGCAACAACTAAAACAAACAACGATGGTAGATTCTATCTAACTGACGGGTATGGTAGTGTTATAGGTGAAGAGTATATGCTACCACCAGCAAAATCTGTATGGGATGCTTGGGAGAACGCTCTTCAATACGGTATTAAATTACATCAAAACTTATTAAGAACTCATCCGAGTAAAATGTCTGCTGATAAAGTAGAAGCTAAAATAATGCGTATTAATAGACGTAGAGGAAATCGGTACAAGGAATAGTTGTTTATATGAAATTAAATTACTATATTAACTATAATAAAATTATTTATTAACTAAAAGGTTGTGGCTCACCACTAAAACAAAATGTCTTTTAAAAAAGGAACACACACAAACAAAATGGGTATAATGCAAGCAGGTTTGCATACGCACCCGAGAGAACAACGTTACGGAAACTTATGGGGTCAAATAGACTTTATGGTAAAGGAAGGAGTACGAGGTGACGGTAAAGATGGTTACAATAACAAGACGATAGGAGAGCTTGTAATTGGTAATCAGAGAACTTCACTTACATGGACTGAATGTACTAAAATTCAGGAAACATTAATGTTGGCTAAAGAAGCATTCAAGACAGGAAAAAGTCTTGATATGGTATAAAGAGATAGATATGGGATTTATAACATTCATATTAGGAGCGTTATTAGGTATTATAGGTACCTATTTGTACGCTAAACAGAAAATTGACGAATTAACTGAAAGAAGTCATGATAAGTCTTTAGTAATAAGTTTACTTAAAACTAGAGCAGATGAGTCTACAAAGAAGATCGTTAACAAGAGAACAATTAAAAAAACTAAAGCAACTAAATAGAGGTTGCGTATAGAATAAATCCGGGGCATATATAAATATCTTAACAGTTTATTTATATATGCAACAGATTTAAAACGCTATTACAAGGGTTAACTTAAATTAAACAAAAAGAGGAAATATATGAAAAATTTATTTTTAACATTAGCACTGGGCTTTGCAACTATGTTCGCATCAGCACAGAATTTTATAGTAGTTACAACTTACACTGCAGCCGAAGAAGGCGCAGAGTGGGAAATGTCTAGCTTAACTGACAACATGGGTATTGGATACGCAGTAAACGATACTTGGACAGTTGGTTTAATCACAGCTGGAGAAGATTCTTTAGGTGATGCTTCTTACGACCTTTTTGGTCGTTATAACTGGAATACAAATATGTACATTTCAGTTCAAGCACCAACCGAAGAATTAATGGACAACTTAACTTTAGGGTTAGGATATTCATTCAACGTATGGAAAGGGTTAGCAGTAGAACCTAATTATACAATGGGTCTTAAAGAAGATTCAAACGGAGAAAGAGAAGGTACATTCAACCTAGGGTTGGCGTACCGTTTCTAAGTAATTAATATCCCATAATGGGATCAACCCTTGTAAAGCACCGGCAATTGTGCCACAAAACTAGTATTCGACAAATACAAAATATAGGAGATTTATAACATGGAAAATGTAATCAAATATGTAACAGGATTCTTTGGTGGTCTAATGACTATCTTAATGGCAGTATTGCCAGTAACAATCCTTTGGACAGTCTTAACAGGCAGTTCAGTATTCGGAATGGACGTAATAGCTAATTTAACTGCTATCGTTACTGCATTAGGAAATGGTGGGTTCGTAGGACTTATCGTATTACTATTAGTAGCTTCATTCTTTGTAAAGAAGTAATAGTTAACAACTAGTAGACACCTCGAGCTTTATTAAACGGGCTCGAGGTNATCTACCAAATAAAGGTAAGAGATAACAAATGTTATATTTAGGAATAGTAATTGGGTTACTAATAGGTGCTGCAGCTATGCACTTTAAAAACTCAAAAGATTTAGAAGTAGTTAAAACTACTTTAGAAACAACACAAGAAAAATTAAAGTCAGTTACACATAAGTTATATAAGAGACGTTCGACTTATAAAAAGAAACCAAACGGATCAAATGGCAAAAAAGCAGTCAAGAAGACAGCGCGGAAAAAAGCAGTCACCAACACTAAAAAAACAAATATCTAGTAATCTTTCTAAACGAGCTAACAAGCTCATGGAACATTATGAAAATATTGAAGCACTTCGAACGGTTGGAGAGAAATCGGAAACTTCTGATTTATTAGGTAAGCTAGGTAGCATATTTAATATAGCAGAAGAGATTCCAAAGGATGTATACAGTCCTAAGGTAGAAGGTGTATTAGGTAAATTAAAAACTCTAAAGACTTTAATTATACTTAATATATCTAATACTGAAGATAAAAAGAACTTCGATACGGAAGAGTATCGAGCAGATAGAATGTATGTAACAGATACAGTATTTAAGATCAATGCCTCTAATTCAGTGGATAAAAAAGATCTTAAAACTATGAATACACTCTATAAAAAACATAAGCAAATTAAACAATTATTTGATTAAACTATTACTAATTATTATAAAGGGAATAGAGATGATAAAAAGATTTATGATTCCTAGAACAGCTCACTGCAAAGGCGGCTGTTGACATGGATGGATTTAATGAACCTATAGAAACATTTGGTGATTCAGATGAAGATCTAGAGCTACTTGAAGCTGCAATGAACAATACTTACGAGTATTTGATCAGTGAAATAGATATACAAGATTTACCATCAGGTACCTGGATGCTTAAACAACCAGGAAGGGTGTCTACCATAAACGAAGTAATAGAATATTTTCAGCACGCCGATCGTGAAGAGTATGAGAAGTGTGCAGAATTAATTAAGATAAAACAAACAATGAATTGACCGCTAGTACTTTTATTAGCTGCTCTTTTGGACGAGGGTTCGAAACCCTCCACCTCCACTAAATAATTTACATCATGGGGGTGACTGGCTTTGACAGAGAGATAAGGATTTAAGGAAGGTCACGCATAACTGGCGCACAAGTTGAAATGGCAATGGCTGCTTAATAAAGCACCCAGAACCGAACGGCATTAACAGGGCAAGTCGTATAAGCCCGGTGGAGGTGGACCTTTATAAGGTAATAATATGATTAGTAGACCAATGGTATCTAAAGAGTTAAAATGTAACGGTAAGCTGTATAAGCTTGAAATGTGGGGGTCACCTCGCGAGGATACAGCTATGAATCGATACTCTACAAATGATGATATATCTACCCCTTCATCATACTCTCGTAGTCCCGATGTTCGTAAAGAGTTTTTTAATGAAGTTGATATGAGTGGATCTTGGACTTCATCTTCAGTAGCTAAATATCAAGAAGGGTTTCAACTATGGTTTGATAAATTACCAGTTGATAAGCAACGAGCATATGTTAAAGCTATAGACGAATCTAATCGTATTATTATATCAATGGTGTGGGATATAATTCATGAAGATGATAGAGATGAACTCTTTAATAATAATCTTCGTCAGTTTAGTAATTGGTTTACATCACTCAATGTAGAAGATGTAGATTTTTATATGACTCGTATAATGAGTAAACGTAGATTAATGCCTAAAGAGTTTCGTTCTGAACCGAGTATGATGTCTGAAGATCAGGTGACTGATTTACTGCAAGAAGTTTATGACAGTATAGATGATGACCTTGTACGTGCAACCTCTATTAACGGGTTATTATGTATTAGCTGTACAGATGAAACTAGATTAAAAAAAGCTAAAACCCATATGGTACGACATGGCAGTATACTTCGAGATTATCGAAAAAAACAAAATGCTAATGGACGTATTATATACACATATATATTTTCTACGCCTTAGTTGGATATAAAATAATTTTTTCGTATATTTATATTAAATAACTTATTGATACTGCGGGTCAGCAAGTTATGTTAAAACAATAATGTTTAATAATTAAAATTATCTAAGGAGATTTATTATGGGAAATTTAACACCATTCGGCACATCGCCATTCGACGTCCTTTTTAAGGACTTTTTCAAAGCAGACGTAGATTATCAGTTTGCAGACACAACTAAACTTAACCACCCAGTAGATATATATGAGGCCAGAGATGGACTTAATATAGATATCGCTTGTGTTGGTTTAACTAAAGAAGATATTGAGCTCACTATTGAGGGAGATGTACTTCGAGTAGAATATAAAAAAGAAGCTGGCCATAACGGGGCAGAATATATTCAAAGAAATATAGCTAAACGAGCGTTTAACTTTGGATGGAGAATTAGTAGAAGGTTTGATTTATCAGTACTTGAAGCTAATTTAGAGAACGGTTTACTTCACTTATATGCACCACTTGCTGATGAAGCTAAACCAAAATCTATAACTATTAAGTAGAGTTTATTATGATGATGTTTGCTAGTAAAAAAAGAAGTTTATTAAAGACTTTAAGTTGGAGGACAATTGCCAGCTTAGATACTCTTTTACTAACTTGGCTTGTAACAGGCAGTATTACTGCTGGTTTAACAGTCAGCGGTCTAGAGATACTTACAAAAATGATTTTGTACTATTTCCATGAACGTGCTTGGATACGAAACAAATATGGAATAGACAAAAACGTAAAAAAGGTTATAGAAAAAAATTAAAAAGCTGACCCGCACGTCAATTTAACAATACTATATGAAAAAAAAAGTTTGGCAGTATGATAATGAATACTGGATTATACACAGATCTATATCTGAACATCAAATGATCCCTAAATCGCACGGAATTAATTCTGATGATATTAATAAAATGGTTAGAGTCTGGGTTGAATGGTTACGTGATAATTGTGTAAATATTGAGAAGGTATTTCATAAAGATGGTAGGTTTTTATTTTGTGAACAAATTAAATCAGTAGAAAGTTTATAAAATAGTTGCTTTTTCGAAATATTTTAATTATATTCTATAATTTATATAGTAATAATTAAATATAATAATAATAAAAATAATAATAATTAAATATAATTTTAATAAATAATATATTAAGTGATAATTATAATAAAGAAATATATATATGAAGTATAAAGATCAAATACAAACTAGGTGCGAAGCTACCAATAATATCCTTGCAACATTAAAGAGAGGGTTAGAGTCTGATGCTATCTCTAAAAAAGAAGCAATTAATATTATTATCAAGTTACAATCAATAAATAAACAAATAGAAAACTTTACTGAATTAGAAGGATAGCGATGCGTGAGCGGCTTTTTCCATTAGTAATAGCATTAAGTGCACTTGCCGTATCTGGTAGTGCTGCTTTCTACTCTGTGTATGGTTTAAGTAAATTATTTGCTGGAGCTAGCTTTCAGGTTATGGTAATGGCTGGTTCGTTAGAGTTTGCTAAACTAGTTATAGCATCATTATTATATCAGTACTGGGATACTATTAATAAAGCTCTTAAAGTATACTTATCTATTGCATGCTTTATTCTGATAGTAATTACCTCAGGTGGTATATATGGGTTCCTATCAGGTGCTTATCAATCGACTGCAACTCAATCTGAGTTGTTAGATAAATCATTAATGATACTTAATCAAAAGCAGGTTAGGTTTGAAGAACAAAAAACTGATCTTAAGATAGAAAAACAACAATTAACCAAATCAATCTCTGATTTAAGAATTGCGCTTTCTAACCCAACTCAAGTGCAATATATAGATAAAGCATCCGGTCAACTGATTACAACCGCTTCTTCATCAGCTCGACGAGCGTTACAGGGTGAACTATCTTCTGCTACTAATACAAGGGATGATATTAATCTTAAAATAGAAGCAGTAATGGATTCAATAAATAAAACTGATATGGCTCTTTTAGATAAAGAGATATCTAACGAGGCGGAGAGTGAGTTAGGACCATTAAAATATTTAGCTGCCACTACTGGTCAAGATATGGGTGTAGTTGTAAATTGGTTTCTTTTGCTTATTATATTTGTATTTGATCCATTAGCTATTGCATTAGTAATAGCAGCTAATATGGCATTTGCGCAATTAAAAAATAACAATACAGTTAATATGTCTGTCCCAGAGGGAATGAAATTTAACACATCTTACCCAATACCAGCTGAATGGAAGGAACCTTCTCCGGAATTAAAAAAGAGGGTTGCTCAAAATCAAAATAAATTAAAATCAAGTATAACTGAAAGTGTTAAGATAGAAAAAAAAGATTTAGTTGTTAATGATCTTGAAACTAATATTGAGTTACCTGAGCCTACTCATACAGGTTTAGATGCATGGATTGAAGTATTAGAAGAAGAGTCACCATCAGAGTTACAGGACAGCAAAGACATGGTAGAGCAAGAAGAAGCTAAGGAGAGCGTTGATAAACCTGTAGAAGATATGAAATCTGAACATGAATTATATCACGGTGAAGTGGGAGATATTGATAAAGAAAAGTTAATTGGTATGGTTCAATCCAAAAAATCTAATACTAAAAAACGTGTAATAAAACGTCCAGCAACTACTCATAAAGTTAGGAAGTCTTATAAATATAGAGGGTAAGTTGGTTGACTAATTTTTTTTTCGTATATTTAATTATATGGCAAAGAAGAATAAGGTAATATATAAAAGTTATATTGAAAACGGTGAACGGTGGTTAATCTGTCGAAACAGTGTTGAAGGTGGTAGGTATTGGACTGGTACTTTTTGTGGTGAGTGGAATAAGGTTGGAGATAAAGTTACAGCTGTATTATGTCATAAATGTGTTAATAAGGTAACAGAGCCACCTAAATTTACTCCAAGATATAAACCAACTGGTAGGCCGAAAGGCTGGCAATGGATGAATGAGTATGTTGATTCAGAAGGTAACGTATACCGTAAAGGAAAAGAGCATCCAGAATTAAAAGGCACACTACCTGCTACTATTATTGAAACTAAAAAGCCTAAAAAGCGATTAACTAAACGTGAAAGAGAAGCAAAAAAACGTACGTTAATGGCTGAGTTATATGATCTTAAGAAGAAGTATAAAAAAGTTACTTTAAAAAAAGATAAGAAATCTATAGAATCTCAAATTAAAAAAATAAGTCGCAAATTAAAAATCAGATTAGTTTGATCTTAAATTTATTTTTCGTATATTATACAATATGGATAAATTAATATACACACGAGGTACGTATTCTAAAGAAATACAGAAGGTTGAATTGGATGTTAACGAAAATGTAGACATACATGACTTCAAAAGAGTATGCAAACGTTTAGCCTGTGCTCTAGGTTATGACAGCAATAGTGTAGAGGAGGCTTTTGAAAGTAAAACAAAGCCATTCGATAAATTAAAACAAATAATAAAAGGTTAATATGGCTAGTAATATATACGGTAGTTACGAGGAACAAGAATCTAAAGAACCAACTATAACAAGTTCAGCAGAAGAAGAAGTATATTATGAAGATGATTTAGAAAAAAAGCATCTATATAAAGAAATTGAATTTGCTGTAGATGTAGACGATAGTGTAGTTTATATGATTGGTGAAATAGAAGATTTTGGTTTATACGATTTTATGGTACGCTGTCGTGCTATTATTAAGAATAGAGAAGAAGGGGATACCTCACCTATTAATGTTATAATAGATTCAGTAGGTGGTGATGTATATGAGATGTTTGGTATTATCGATTATATAGAAAGTTTAGAGAGAAATAGTAATATTAAAGTTAATACTATATGTAGAGGTAAAGCGATGAGTGCAGCTGCAATGATTCTAGCTTGTGGTACAGGTAAACGTTTAGCTAGCAAGAGATCTACAATTATGATTCATGAAGGCTCATCTATGCAAGCAGGTAAATCATCCGATCTTAAAGCAGCTCATAAATACAATGCTCACCTTGAAGATATGGCTAACTCTATTCTAGGTGAAAAAACAATTAAAGATAAAAAATTCTGGTCTGAACAAACAAAGACGGATTTATATTTATCTTCTAAAGATGCTCAAAAGCTGGGTGTTATTGACGGAATAATACATTAATATATTAATATGAAATTAAACGAAAAACAAATTAAAGAAAACTGGGATGATCTAATAGGAAGAATAGAGCATCAGTTTAGTGGTGAACGTAAGGATAAACTTCTTACAATGTATAATCACTTTGCGAGCAGAATGATGTTCGCTCCTGCTAGCTCTAGAGAGTCCTATCACAACTGCTTTCCTGGTGGTTATGTTGATCACGTACTTCGTGTGATGGATTGTGCTTTCGATTTATATAACTCATGGATGATGCAAGGCGCTTATACAGATAATTACTCAGTAGAAGAGCTAATGTTTGCAGCATTAAACCATGACTTAGGTAAGGTAGGTGATTTAGAAAATGATACGTACATACCCAATAAGTCTGAATGGCATAGAAAGAATCAAGGCGCTCTATATACAGTTAATCCTAAAACTGAATTTAGTTTAGTTCCTGACAGGAGCTTATTCTTATTACAGCATTTTGGTATTACGTATTCTTGGAATGAATTTTTAGGTATACGGATACATGATGGTATGTATGAGGAAGCTAACAAACCTTACCTAATTAGTTTTAATCCAGATTCGAGATTGCGTTCTAACCTACCATTAATACTCCATCAAGCTGATATGATAGCTTCAAGGGTAGAGTGGGAGAGGTGGAAGTATGGTGAGAATGGACTACAAGGTACTAGAACATTAACAGATGTTCCTAAAGATAAGATGATGGAGCATGTAGTTAAAAAGCCTACATCAGCTCCTAAACCTGCACCTAAGAAGAAACCTACCCCAGCGTCACAGCTAAACACTGGTTCAGATGCTAGTAAATTATTTGATGAGTTATTCGGATGATAATAACAATTATATTACTTACGCTAGCTCTCGCTAGCACTCTGTATATTATATATAACCTGTTACGTAAATATGAGCAGGGTGAGGAGTATATAGAAAACCTAGAAACTTGGGTGAGGGAGTTCTCAAAGACAATTACTGATATGAACAGAGAGATTAAAAAGATAGATAATAAAGGATCGTTTTCATCAGACGATGAAGTAGGTTATTTTTTTAAAGAACTTAAAGCAATTATACAAAAATTAGACACACTCGGAGAAGAGGATGATAAATCAAGTAAGCGCTAGCTTATCACCAGTACAAGAATTTTATAAATGGTATGATGAGTTCGAAACAGAACGTAAGGTAACAAAAGCAAAAAAACGGAGAGGGTACTTTCACGAGGAAAATGAGCGTGCTATTATAGCTTACAATAATGAACCAGATTATTTTTTGCGTAATAAAGTTTACTCTCAACATATACATAAACCGTTTATGAAACTTACAGAAAATATTATTCATACCTTTAAATTTTATTGTTTTGACGATCCCTATGTTGATGTACAAGCTGAAGTAGTTGCCTACCTTATAGAGAAAATTGATAAGTTTGATCCAACTAAAGGTTCAAAAGCTTATTCTTATTTTAGTATAGTTGCTAAAAATTACTTAATTTATAATAATAACGAAAATTATAAAAAGATGAAGCAACGTACAAGTGTTGATGCTATTGATATTAAGCGTAATATAACTAATGAGATAGTCCGAGAAGATATAAAAGAAGCCAGAAAAGATTTTACTGATTTAATGGTTGAGTACTGGGATTCAAATCTTAATGTTTTATTTACCCGTAAAAAGGATATACGAGTAGCAGCAGCAATAACTGAATTATTCAGACGTAGAGTGAATATAGAAATTTATAATAAGAAAGCTCTATATATTATGATACGTGAAATGGCAGATGTTAAGACGCAGTATATAACCAAGGTAGTGAATCAGATGAAGCGTATTTATAAAGAAAAATGGGAAGAATATCAATCTACTGGTCGATTAGATTATACACCTGTTAGTTCAAGTCAACAAAATTCTAAATATTTCTAATTATTATATATGGATAAAGATACTGAAATATTTAAAGGCAAAAGCTTTTCTGATATTGCTAAAGATTTATATGGTGCTTCTAAAAAGAAAGAATCTCAAATAAATCTTTTAATATCTGAACTAAAACCTTTTGTTAAAAACATTGGTGATGCAACTATTATAGTTCCTTTAATTAAAGATTATTTAGAGGTTAGTGTAAAAAATGATGATCAACTAGCTAAATTACTAGCAGTAGCTCAGCGATTGATAGGCAACAATACTCAAGGTGAAAGTGATTTTGGTATTTCAGAAGAAGAAAAGAATCAATTACTAGCAGAGCTAGATGCTTTAGATAAAAATAACGCTAATTTAGATAAAAAGATTAAGGGTGTAGATAATGGGGTACTCAAGGGTAAGAAATAATAAGGGTAAATCTTATCGTCCGTATGGACCTTCAGCCCCTATTACTCAGCAAGATGTAGATTTTCAACAAAACCTAAAGGTTGAAGATATACATACAGAGCCAGCTGAAGTAATAGACATAGTTTTAAATACATCACATCCAAATTATGATGCATCTATACCTGATCCTGAAGAACAAATAGGTACAATACAAGTCAGACGTTTATTTAGTGATGCAAATGTTGAAGATGTAGAGAACTTAAGCTGGGCAGTCCCTTTGACACGTAATTTTAAACAATACCCGTTAATACATGAAATAGTATTAGTTACTTCGTACTGTGAGAAATCTTCAGTAGATGTATCGGATAGCACACAAATGTATTACCATGATATACTTAATATGTGGGGATCAATACATCACAATGCTCTACCATTTTTAAGCATACCTGATCCTAATCCTGATTCAGCTGAAGCAGATAAAATAGCGGAATATAAAGAGGTTGGTTTTGGTAATCCTAATATAGCAGGTGATGAAGGTAGTGATATAGAATACGGCCGAACATTTAAGGAACAGCCACGTATAAGACCTATACAGCCATACGAAGGTGATATTACAATTGAAGGTAGATTTGGTCATTCTATAAGATTTGGTTCAGCAGTTAAAGATCCAGATATACCTAATTTGTGGTCTGACCCATCTACTGATGATCCAGCTGAACCTATATTAATAATACGAAATGGTCAAGATCAAGATCTCGAAGATGGTGGAGAGCATGTGATTGAAGACCCTGATACAGCAGCAGGCTCAATCTGGATGACTAAAGGACAAACCGTACCATTAACTTTTGGGTCAACTAAATATGATGCATTGTCTTTTCAAGCAGGTGAAAACACAGTAGGTGAAGATCTTACAGCTCCAACTACTGATGATATGATAGATACAGAAGGTGAACGTCAAGGTCAAATACTTCTAACTTCAAACAGGTTAGTATTTAATAGCCGTGAAGCAGGAACATATATTTTTGGAGGTGGTGGGATTGGATTAACCACTGAAACTGATATGACGTTTGATGCTGGTAGTGAGTTCTTAGTTGATACACCATCAATATATTTAAACGCAACTGAAAAATTAGAAATAGAAGCACCGTTAATATATCTTGGGAAGTCACAACAGTCAGAAGATGATGGAGGTGTTGGAGCAACTCAAGCTACTAAAGGTCACCCGCTAGTTTTAGGTGACGAAGATGACCTATGGAAAAGTACTTTATGTGATATTATAGATGCAATGCTTACTACATTGCAATCAGAAATACATCCAACCCCGGCAGGTCCATCTGGCCCACCAATACAAGCACCACAATATGCAACTCAGCAATCGGATATAGCTACTTTGAAAGCTTCACTAGCAACTAGCTATAGTGACACTGTATGGGTACAGAGGAACGGATAATAGGAGAACAAATATGCCAGCAGCATGGCCCGGTTTTACAGCAGCAATGAATTCATGGTTTTGTGGTAACGCAAAAGGAGATACAGATGAAGATTGGCAAGCAGCTGGAGCTCCAACAGCTAAAAAAATAGCTGATGAATATGAGTTAGCTATAACTACTGCAGGAATAACAGTTCCCGGTAACCTGTTGGCAAGTGGTTGGGTAAAATCTACAATGGAATCAGGTTGGAAAGCATCATTTAAGTTAGTATTTGATTCAGCTAGTATACCACCGGAAGGTTTAGATCTTGGTGTACCTAATTGGATACCAGCTGCAACAGGCACAGTTAATGCTTGGGCCGCAGCTCAATATCAACCTGTACCTCCGCACCCTCCAACTGTAGCGCCTGCACCTGGAGTTACTCAATTAGACCCGGGACTAGGAGCTATACCAGCTTTAGCATCAACTATAAACGATGCATTTCATTCAAATAATTGTGGAGCTATCGCAGGAATTCTGGTATCAGGGTTCACGCAACATTTAACTATGATATCTGGGTTATATACTGGACTTGTACCAACACCAGCAGGACCAGTACCTACCCCTGTTCCGTGGATGGGAGTATCATAGAGGTTTTTAACCGACAATTTAACAATAGTTATATTTATATATGATAAAGTATATTTAGAGGAGAGACATGTCAACAAACAAATTAGCACAAGTTATAAGAAAGATAGTTCGTGAAGAGGTTCGCAAAGAAGTGCGTACTGTATTAAACGAGCAAAAACGTTCAAAAACTAAAGTTACTAAAAATGATTTTAAAAAAGGATTAAAGCATGCTTTAGGTCTTCAAGATGGTATAGAGCGAGCTGCACGTAAGCCGAAGCCTAAAAAACAGTATACTAAAAATGCTGCATTAAATGATATACTAAACGAAACAGCTGGTGAGATAGAAAACTCAGCTCAAGAATATCCAACAATGAATCAGCAAACTTATACTGCAAATTCAGCTCAAGGATTCGATAGAGCAACATTAGCAGCTAAAATGGGTTATGGTGATATGACAGCGCAAGGTCAACCTACATTAGAAGAAATGCTACCGAGAGTTGATACACGTGGAATGTCTAATCAAGGTGTTCAAGTAGATAACGCAGTAGCTAAAGCATTAACTAGGGATTATTCTGAGTTAGTAAAAAAGTTTAAAAAGTAAAAAATGGCAAATTTATTTGGTAGAGACGATATTGCATTAGGGATAGCACTCCCTTTCGGTTCAGGTAGATCTAATTTTAAGTTAAATTATACTACGCTAGATCAAGCTAGAACTAATATTGTTAATCTTTTATTGACGGATAAAGGTGAGCGGTTTATGCAACCACAATTTGGTACTAACTTGAAACGATTTATTTTTGAACCTAATACTAGAGATTTAACCTCAATGGTTCGTACTGAAATAATGGATGCAGTTAAATTTTGGTTACCATATGTTAAGTTAGGACCAGTTAGAGTTGATCGCTCTATAGAAAATATTGACCAATATAAATTAGTAATAGAACTAAATTTTAGCGTAATAGATGATATTACACAATTTAAATCAGTAACGTTTAAATTTGGTTCGGATGGTAGTGTAACAGTAATGAATATGTAGGAAAAATATGGCATCAATAAACAAAAAAATAAGCAAAGATATTAAATATACTGGTAAGGATTTTCCTACTATCCGTAAAAATTTATTAAATTTTGCAAAAACATATTACCCAACAACTTTTAACGATTTTAATGAAGCATCGCCAGGAATGATGTTTCTTGAAACTACAGCTTATGTTGGAGATGTATTAAGCTTTTATTTAGATAAACAATTTAAAGAAACTCTACTACCATACGCTTCTGAGCGAAAGAACGTTATATCATTAGCTCAAGCTCTTGGGTATAAACCTAAGCAAGCTATTTCAGCTAATGTAGATGTAGATATCTTTCAGACAGTTCCAGCGAAAGGAGCAGGTATAAATAATAGACCAGATTACTCATACGCACTATCTATTAAAGGTGGAATGAAAGTGCGTGCTAGTAATGGTACAGTTTACAGACGTAACTTACCGATAGACTTTACAGTATCAGGCTCTACTAACCCTACTGAGATATCTATATTTTCTACAGATGATTCAACTGGTGATCCTACTTTTTATCTTTTAAGAAAGCAAGCAGGGTTTCAATCAGGCACCCCAGTTACTGAAACTTTTAGTGTAGGAGCAGTTCAACCATTTTTGCAAATTGCTTTAGCTAGAACTAACATTATTGAAATAGTTAAAGTTACTGATTCTTCAGGTAGGGAATGGACTGAAGTTCCATTTCTAGCACAAGATACTGTATTTAAGCAAGTACAAAACGATCAATATATTGATCCAGATTTAACTGTTTATAATCAAGAAACACCATATCTATTAAAATTAAAAAAGACATCAAAGCGATTCACTTCTAGAGTTAGAGAGGATGGTAGATATGTTTTAGAATTTGGACCTGGTACTTCAACTCAACCAGACGAAGAAGTAATACCTAATCCTAAAAATGCTGGTTCAGCTCTACCAACAGTAACTCCTACCAGTAATCAGTTTATAGATCCATCTAATTTTATGTATACTAAAGCGTATGGTGAAGCTCCATACAGTACGACTATAACGGTAGAGTACACGATTGGTAATGGTATTAAAGATAACGTAGCTACTGGTGATATAAGTGATATTGATAGCATTAATTTTACTAGTGAAGGAGCTGGATTAGATAGATTACTATTTAATAATACTAAAAAATCAGTAGCAGCTACTAACCCAGTACCAGCTCAAGGTGGTCGAGGAGGAGAAACAGCAGATGAAATACGTGATAATGCTTTAGCATTTTTTAACGCTCAAGGTAGGGTTGTTAGTAAAGATGATTATATGATTCGTACCTTAACTATGCCTAGCAGTTTCGGATCAGTTGCAAAAGCGTATGCTACACAAGATGAAAAATTAAACATTAGTGATACAAATAATAGATTAAGGAATCCTTTTGCAGTGAGTCTATATACTCTATCATATGATTCAAATAAATCATTAGTTAATACCAACCCAGCTACTAAAGAAAATATTAAAAATTATTTGAGTCCTTACAGACTATTAACTGATTCAGTTACTATAAAGAATGCCTTTGTTATAAATGTGGGAGTCGATTTTGAAATTCTGACCTTACCAGGGTTTAACAGTAATGATGTATTGCTAAAATCTATTAAAAGAGTGCAAGAGTTTTTTAATATAGATAACTGGCAAATAAATCAACCAATAATATTATCAGACTTATATACTGAACTGTCAACTATTATGGGTCTACAAAGTATAGTAAATATTGAAATTTTTAATCTTCAAGATACTCAATCAGGTTATTCAGGAAATATTTATGACATTAATCAAGCAACACGAAATCAGGTAATTTATCCATCACTTGATCCTAGTATATTTGAAATAAAATATCCAAACTCAGATATTAAAGGTCGTGTAGTATCAATCTAGGAGCTATAAAATGATAAAATCTATATACGCAGATTCAGATAATACTATCTATGAAAAGACTGGTAGCTTAAATGCCGGTGTAGATTCAGTATTAGAATTAACTAAAGTATCTTCATCTGCAGGAATTCACTCCTCAAGAATATTAATAAAATTTCCATTAGAAGAAATAAGTGCATCGGTTGCATCAGGTAAAATTAATCAACCAAGATTTTATTTAAATCTATACCAAGCTGGAGCTTTTGAAGTTCCAAGAGAATATTCATTAATATCATATCCAGTATCACAATCATGGGATGAAGGGTCTGGTAGAAAGCTAGAGCCAACTGCATTAAATTTATTTGAACGTCAAGCATCATCTTGGATTTTTAGAGACAAGCAAGCTACTAGTATTGAATATATAGCTGCTAGAGATACACAATGGACATCACGCTCACTTGCAGAAGGATCAGCTATTAATTTTAACAGCGTTACAGGTGGTGGTACATGGTATAATGACTATTATGGTACTCAATCATTTGAACATGAATCAGCTGATTTACGTATGGATGTAACACCTGCAATACAGTATTTATTAACTGGTAGTATACCTAATGATGGATTAATAGTAATGCGTTCAGGATCTCAAGAAACTAACTCTACTAACTACGGTAAAGTACAATACTTTTCAAGACAAACTAATACAGTATATCAACCGAGATTAGAAGTAGTATATGATGATTCAAGTTTTGACTCAAACGGTTTATCAGAATTAATTTCTGATCAAAGTGTAGTTTATTTAAAAAATCTTAAACATGAATATAATGTGAACGAGCAACCTAAGCTTAGAATAGTTGGTCGTGATAGATATCCTACCAAGACTTTTTCTACCCAGTCTAATTTTAAAGATATAAAATTTTTACCTACCTCTTCTTATTACGGGGTAAAGGATGCTATAACTGAAGAATATGTTGTACCTTATAGTAATCAAGGAACTAAATTAAGTTGCGACTCATCTGGTAATTTTATGAAACTGGATATGAATTCTTTTATGCCTGAACGTTATTATAAACTTTGCTTTCAAGTAACTCAGTCAGATAGTTCAGTAGTTGTATATGATGAAAACTTTTACTTTAAGGTAATTAGATAATGGCAGTCAATAAGAAAACTAATATTACTCGTGCTCAACAGATACGTGATGCAGGTAAAACACCTCTACAGAAAGCTCAAGCTAAAGTAGGTAGGTCAGATATACCTATTGAAAAGCCTGAACCTGTATCAATACCTCGACCATTACCTGAATCACCGGTGCGAACACCTGGAGGTGAATCTCCATATATTCCACCTATTAAGGATGGTAAACCTAATCCGGATTTTATAAGAGACATACCACCAAGGACGGGTGGAACATCACCAGTTAAAACTGAAGTCGATAAAATTATAGAAGAATCGAACGAAGTAATACAACAGATTGAAAGCAATAAAGATCCAGCAAGACCACCAGTTGATCCAGTTCAAGATATAGTTAAACCACCTCCAGCTATAACCCCTACAGAGGTTGCTTTAGAAAATCAGAAAGATTGTGATAATAAAGTTGAATTTCCTAACATAGTTATTAATAACGAGGTAGTAGTAGATCTTGGACAAGAACAGGAACAAGGATTTGATATTAATATTCCAACCCCTGACCCGATAGAGGTGAAAGAGATACGTAGAGGTTGTACTGATCCTGACGCAGAAAATTATGACCCAGCAGCTCTGATAGATGATGGTTCATGCGTATTTGCAGAACCTGATACAGGTGAAGAAATACTTGATCCACCAGTTGACCCATTACCTAATATAGCACCTATAACTGAGTTTTTAGATAGTCACGGAAATGAAGTTTTTACTGTTACTATAGGTGCAGTAGTTGCTGAAGAAGATGTAGTTCTAGAGAATGGAGTAAAAATTCCAGCTACTGTAGAATTGGTAGAAGAAATTACAAGACCAAATTTAACCGATAGTGATCTGATATTTTCAGAAGAAGATATAGAGGTGACTAAAAAGAAAGCTGCACGAGCTGAGTTAGGAGAGCTTGCAGGGGATACCAAACTAGATTCTGATCAAGATATAGTTATTATAGGTAATAAAGAATCTATTAAGAAAAAATTAGTTAGAAATGATAATGGAGTTATACTACTTAAACCTGATGAATCTCCTAAACTTAAAGTTAGTTTGAGAAGCCAATCATTTACAATGACACAGTATAGACGTACTATTGATATTGAATTTAAAAAATTAGTAGGGAAGTTATAATGCCGTTTGATTATTATAAAAATACAGAAGAGATAGACTTAACTACAGGGCAAGTACGAGCACAGGTATATACTGAAGCAGACTTGATATCTATGGATACTGTGCATGGTTATATGCAAAATCCTATATTTGGTCAAAGTGATTTTGACCGTATTGAGCTGCACATATATGATGTAAATAAACAACTTCTATTTTCAGATCATAGAGTTGAAGGTTGGTCTATGGGTACTGATCTTGAAGGTATGCCGGAGGTAGAATTAGATGTTAATACTAATATTAATAAACTAGGATTTACTTCAGGTGTTTATGACATAGTATATAACTTTCACAGAGATGCAGTAGGAGCTCCCATAGGACCTAAATTTAGAGTTCATTCTATAAGTTCGGATCGAACAGAGATTCGTATAATACCTTCTGTATCTGAAGATGATGAAGTAAATGCAGGAGCATTGCTAGAGGCTTTCTATGCTAGATTGCAGCGACTAAAAATCACCTCAGCAGTTACAGGACCATATACTCACGCAGCTATACCAAACAATCCACTTTGGACTGAACTACAGTTAAATTTAGCGTATAACAGGATATATAATGTAGCTGCCTGGCTAATTGATGATATCTTCCCTGCAGATGAATCAGTACCTAATACTTTATTGCTTAAATTATATGAACCTATTCCATCTGAAGTAGAAGTAAAAAATCAAGCCTGGTTAGTAGCTGAATCAACTCAACCTGCTATTAATAGAGTATTGTTAGATGCACCGATAATAATAGAGGGAAATAGTATTGCAGGACCCAATTTTGATTTATGCTTAGACGATACAGCTAGATTACAAACAGATTATAAAAGTTATAATCAAGTTCTAGGAACTGATCCTGACACTCAATCAACTATATTAAATAGTTATAGTTCGAGCGCAGATGGTATACAACTTAATATAGATTATTCTGTTTTTAGTAATTATGTTCACTTTAGTTCAGCTGAAAAACGTATAAATAATTTTATATATAAATTACAAGTTATAGGTCAATACGATAAAGCAGCTCAAGAAATAGAATACAGTGACTTTGCGACTTCAGATGTATACATCTACGAGTTTACAGGTTCTCAAGGTACTTTGCATAATAAACGTTATCAGAAAAAATGGGTTGATAAAAAAGTAAAATTAATTAACGAATTTGATGATTTTGAAAAATGGCTATACTTTGAAAGCGGCTCTAATTCTAAATATATTACCCTATCTGGATCGAAAGGTGGAGGAGATAGAGATTGGACTAGATCAGTTATAACACCATTTCCTAAATTATCAGGTTCATATAAGAACGCTAGATGGAAGGAAGATTACCTGCAATGGGATTCTGACGATATATTTGACTGGGCAGTTCACAGTATATTTTTACCTGGTGCTTCATACGAACTGTTAGATGTAAGAAACAGCAAAGCACTTAGCTGGAGGACATCTGCAATTGCTTCAGCTAGCGCGTTCGATAGTCAAAATAATAATTTGTTACGGAAAACGGTACCACAGTACTTAAGCGACCGAGGTAAACATGACAATGAAACTTATTTAAATTTTTTAGATTTAGTCGCTCAATCACATGATGTTTCTTGGACTTATACAAAATACTTTACTGATCTTAACAGTAGAAATCATAATATAAATTATGAAAATAAACATGGTATCTCTGACGATTTAGCATACCATGTAGGTAAATCATATGGTATAGACTTAATTGCAGGTGATCCAAATCAAGAGCTTTGGGAATATAAATTAGGTAAAACTGAAAATGGATTTTCCATACAAAGCTCTCCTACTGCTTCAATACGAACTATGTCAGCTCAACAAAGAACTGCAGAAACTTGGAAACGTATAGTAAACAATCTACCTTTATTATTAAAAAGTAAAGGTACCATAACAGGTGTCCGTAGTTTAATAAACTGCTACGGTATTCCAGAGGATGTTTTACCTATTCATGAGTATGGTTCTAGTAAAAAAAGTGAACAAACAACTCTTTACAAAGAACCTAATTTTAAATACTGTTTAAATTTCAATCAGTCACAAGCAGTTAATACTTGGTGGGGACCTCACCATAAAACTGCTGGGTGGGTAACCTCTAGTAATGTTACTCCTAATGCAGTAGAAGTTAGAGTTTGGCCTGAACCAACAGTAGGATCTCACACACAATCTATATGGCAAGTTAATAATGAATTAGGTATTACTTTACATAGAAGTCACTCTACTGCTATTCATGAAGGTAGACGTGAAGGGTTTACTGATTTCGGACATTTCAGCATGATACTATCAAGTTCACAAGGGTATGTATCAGCTTCAACAGGAAAAGCAAGAATATTTGAATCTACTAATAATAAACAAATAGGTCACGGGTGGTGGACTATTTTATTTAATCGACATGCAAATAAAAACTCACACCCACTAGGATCATACCATACAGGTAGTAATTTTAAATATGAATTGACTGCTCTGCGAGGTGATTATGACAGCATAGATCAAACAGTATCATGTAGCATGTTAGTAACCGGAAGTGACGCTTACTACTCAAGCTCAATAAATAAATCTTGGTCAGGGAGTTTAGATGCAGGCAAGCGAGCATATTTAGGCGGCTTTGTAACTTCAAGCATAACTTCAGCGTATGTACATCATCAACAACATGGTGCGTTTGGTATACCTTTTAGTGGATCAATGCAAGAGTTAAGGTATTATGCTACCCCTCTATCACGGTCTGCTTTAATAGATCATACTCTAGCTACTGAAGTGTATTCCTCAAACGGACCTACCGACTCTTATAATAATTTATTATTGCGACTTAGACTAAGTGATAAAGGTAACCACTACTCAGGTAGTGCAGCTAAAGAGACGTCATCTAAAGCATTAATTAGCGTACAACCTGATCAACGAAATAAATATACTTATTGGGATAGCTCTAGACTATACTCCGTATCAGGTTCAACTATTAACTACCCTGATAGTATACCGTATGATTTTACAGAGGAATACTATAACATTAATACTCCTGAATTAGGACCAAACAGTTATACTAGTAATAAAGTTAGAACTGAAGAAAACAAACTTTTAAGACACTTAAGTGCTGAAGGTAGAGCTGAAAAACCTAGTAGTGATAAATATGCTTTAGATAGTAATAATCTTGGTATATATTTTTCACCAACAGATCAAATTAATAAAGATATATTTGATCATATTGGTCGAGCACCTTTAGATAATTTTATAGGGGATCCAAAACAAGCGTACGAATCTGAGTATATAGATTTATTTAATTTTAATAATACCTATTGGAAAAAATACAATCGAAGTATTAACCAAATGACTTATCTTAACGAATTAAAATTATATGATATGTCATTATTTACAATGTTAAAAAAACTTATACCAGCTAGAGCTAATGCTGATTTAGGAGTAGTGATCGAACCTCACTTTATAGAGCGTTCAAAAATATCACCACCGGGTAGAATTTCTATATCCGGAGATGGTAGTCCAGCTCCTATAGCTTTAACATCTGCTCAATTAGCTAAACCTCAACAATTAACTACACCGTTAGTAAATAAACCTAGAGTTACTCAGTTAGGGTATCAACTACCCCCTCAAGTTTTAGTAGCTAAAATAGGTAAACCTCAAAAGAAGCCGTTCAAGATTAATAT
>JGI24006J15134_10000522_pt1 | contig 23860 bp, 20 predicted proteins | sample LinPmetageLP53_FD_15134 | JGI IMG/M metagenome (IMG submission 15134)
CTGTTCCTGAGACACAACCAGCAACGGATGCGGTAGAAGTATCTATTGTTCCTAAATGTGCTTCGGCAGCAGCGAGCGTGGTTTCGGTAGCAGCACCACTAGGTAATGCTGAAGTAATAACGTCTACTTGGAGTTTGTTAGAAGATACTGTGCTTTGAATGCTGGATAAATTATTTTCTATATTACCTTGGTGTGCCTCTACATCTGCTAGAGTTGCTTGGGTAGCAGCACCAGTAGGTAATGCTGAAGTAATAACGTCTACTTGAAGTTCAGTCCCTGAGACACAAGTTTCTATAGTTTCTACAGCACCTTCTATCTCACTAAGGTGAGTTATCATAGTCGCTTGGTTAGCAGCACTAGCATCGCCACCGCCACCGCCTGCTACAATATCTACTTGGAGTTCATTTCCACTTACACATCCAGCGAGAGATGCTAATGCTGTATTTGCTGTGCCTTGGAGTGCTGAGGTTGCTACGTTAGACTGGATTGAACTAGTAGCGGTGTCTATAGCACCTAGGTGAACTTCGGCGGCAGCGAGCGTAGTTTGGGTAGCAGCACCACTAGGTAAGGCAGATGTAATAACATCTACTTGGAGTTTGTTAGAAGATACTGTGCTTTGAATGCTGGATAAATTATTTTCTATATTACCTTGGTGTGCCTCTATGTCTGTGAGAGTAGAATTAGAAGTGCCTATACTAGTGTTAACTGTGCCTAAACTTGTGTTGACTACTCCTAAATCACTAGTCCCTCTCATAGCGTCTATCTTACTATTAGTATCACCGAGGGTTGAGTTAACTGTTCCTACGCTAGTGTTGACTGTTCCTAAACTTGTATTGATAGTTCCTTGATTAGCAATCTGAGTAGTCTGATTAGCAGCAGTAGCGTCTCCGCCTCCCCCAGAAAGAACGTCTACTTGGAGGTGTCCGTCTGTATCACATCTTGCTTGTTTCTGAGTTCCGCTTGTAGTTCCGTCTACACTTACCATACATTTACTATCCAAGTCCGCTACTTGGACGTCTATATCTAGGTGTCCACTACTGTCTACTGAAATTGGCACATAATTATCGTTAGCAACGTCTTTACCGAGAATAAGATGTCCTGACATTTTTGTATAATTAGTAGTTAGAAATTATTTATAGTAGGGCACAACATCCCATTTATATTTATATTTATTAGTGTATCTCCTCCTGTTGTTGTTATTGGCACTTGGCGAACACTTACCGTGCTACCAGCATTCACACGCGTATCTAACTTATAAGTGATTTGTTGGTTAGCAGTATTTACCTGAAATGACCCAATCTTATAGTCAATGCCGCTAGCACGCTCAATGATTTCTAGCGTAGTCCCTGCCGAATAACCAGTAATGTTCACATCACTTAGCACAAGTGTCTTAGTAGCAGGCACACGATAACTAGCATATCGTCCTACATTATCTTGTGGCAGTAATCTACCTAAAACGTTAGCAATATTGTTATTAGTATATATAGTAATAGTGCCTTGGTTCGCTGCTTGTCCGCCAGCATTAGATACCTTTAACGAGTTCACCGCTAATCCAGTTATGCCTAGGTCTAATGCTTGTGTGCCTTGTAGGATAATAGTGTATGTCTGTTCTACTCCGTTGCCATCTACATACTCCATAATGACATCCCTAGCACCTACTCCTCCAATGCCGTCATCATTAGAAGATGATACCACGTAGAGTGTTTCAGCACTAGCAGGGTGATAACTTAACTGATTTAACCCAATAGTCTCAGTCTGGTGTAAGGTAGATATACCCAGAACATTTATCTTAGAAAAACTGCTATGAACTCCTCTAATTAGGTCTAAATGAAAGTCATTCGCATTTCTACTTAAAGCAGAGTTATCATTTATTCCTATTGTGCTATTCAGAAACGTTTGTGCTTCAAAATTCGGGATAGTCAATCCGCAAGTTGTTAGTCTTACACTAGCAGTTGTATCCTCTTCATTTAGCAATTCTAATTGGGCAAAGTTGCCCTTAATTGTAAAACGCTTATAGAATACAGTATTCTTGGCGACCGTCTCCTGATATACTAATAAATTGTTAGCGGGGTCAGAGTTAGCAGGTAGTCCTACGTGGTGTTGGTATATTTTTATCGTGATATTCTTAGTCGCTTTCATAGATACTGTGAATAGTGCGAGAGATGCGACATCTACTAAACCACTAGCAATCCTCTTTCTTGAACCATCAGCGTTAGTGCCCCCATCTATAGTGCTCACGAACGTAAGTGGTGGTATAACCTTTGCGGCAGTGGTCATTATATATATAATTACAATAGATTATTATGGAAGGAATAACAGAGCAGAAATATCTGGAGGTATGTGAAGACTTTAAGAACTTAATTGCTAAGAAAGACAAAGAGTTAGCACTTGCGAAACATAACATAAAAGTGCTAGGTAAAGTGGTAGCAGAAGCATACGGTGTTGTAAAAATTGTAGACAATACATTTCACAACTTAGACAGTAGTTTAGAGAGCGTCATTATGGTGAAGCACATTATAGAGACGGTCAGAACAGACTTGTCTGAAACAATAGAAGAAATGCTGGTAGGGCAGGACGACTACCCCGAGGGGTCAGGTTAGTCGTGTTGTGCTACTAGCGGTGCTAGGTAATTTTTTTAAGGTTTTATTATCTAGCATCATTTAAATGATACACAAATCAGTCAAGTCTACTACTCGGACTAAGTTAACTAAAGAACAAAAGAGGCAGTTGTCTAAGTTTTTGAGACTTTCTTAGACATCGCCGCTAATCAAAATATAGCACCGTAATATTCACTTTCTCAGGTGGATTTAGTTTTATAATATCTACTAGTTTAGGGTTTTTTCGCTTTAAATTATATCTCTCCCTCTTGTAGTTATAGAATGTAGTTTTGCCAATAGCAAAGTCCTTCTGGATTTGCTTAGCAGTTAAGTAGCGTTTCTCTTCTTCCTCGTTGTTCTCATTCAGATACTTCACTAGATAATGATAGACATATTTGTTAACTTCTTTACCCATAGCAGTAGTATCGCTGATACTACTAGTGCTCTTTTTTTTCTTAAATGCTGAACGAAATAAAATCGCCCAAAAATTGTTCGGGGGTAAACGCTCTTAACAAAAATTGGGTTTTAAATCGTTCAGAAAAACTGATTTTAATTTTAATACTAAAAATAAAACACATACACAATATAATAAATGACAGAAGCGAAATACGAGAAAGCAAACAAATTCATAGTAAACGCACTAGCACGGTGCCCTGACAAGTATGGCATAGACCAGAACTCTGTGCCTTGTCTAGAACGCATAAATAAGAAGATGAAGGGCAACCATACCTTTGAGACCTCTTGGACTAACAAGAAGGGTGCCATTAACAAGGGGCGGAGGTTTCCTAAAACTAGTCTCGCTGGACTAGCACGTCCTATCCGTAATGCCTTAGCAAAGCAATACTATTGGGACTGTGATATGAAGAACGCTGCCTTTACTACTATTGCTAACATTATTACTGTTAACGACTGGGACGACGAGTTCCCAGAGATTATGAACTACCACGCTAACAGAGAACGCCTACTGGAGCACCTAATGAAGAAGCGTAATCTTAGTCGTGAGCGTGCTAAGAAAGCATTTATCGCCGCTATCTTTGGCGGTAATGTTAGCGAGTATCGCCTGTCTAATCTCACAGAGATTGGCAAGGAGAGCAAAGACCTCTACTTACGCCTTGTCTCACTAGACAACAAAGAACTAAAAATGCTTAACAAAAACATCCTAGCAGACGATGAGATTAAGAAGAAGTCTAAGCACAACGTTCACGGACAGTTCTTAGCACAACTTACTACTATGCTAGAGCGGCGTGCCCTAGAAACGGTATTAGATGTTATTTCTAATCTTGGTTATTCATACGGAGCAACAATGAATGATGGCGTTTTCATAGAGAAAGTATCAGGCAAATCACCAGAAGAGGTAGTAGCAGATATTAACAAGAAGTATCGTGCTATGGCAGAGGACGAAGACCCTATCCCACTAACCTTTCACTACAAACCATTCACCGAGGTGCTTAGCATACCACAAGAAGTGCTAGACGCTAAGAACTACGGATGCGACCCAGAAGACATAGCAGATTACACCGCTATGAAAGAGGAGTTTGAGAGCAAGCATTTTAAGTGTGTTAACGAAAGTTGTTTCTACAAATGCTCTCAGACTAAGCAACTCATCCCTCTATCTAAGGAGCAGATGAAGGTGTCCTATGAGAACCTTAACGACTGGCGTGGCAACTGTATGACTGGTAGCAAAACAGAAAGCAACTTCTTAACTAACTGGTTCTGTGATGCTAGTATGCGAACCTATGATGAGGTAGTATTTCGTCCTACTCGTAAGCAACTGCCCCCTACTCAGTTTAACTCATTTATGGGGTTTGACATAGAGCAACTTAACCAACGCTACCAGACTGAGCAGATAGAGTTTACCGAGCAAGACATCATAGACTGCGAATACATAGAAGAGCACATCCGCTACCTAACAGATAACGGACACGAGACAGCAGAGCAGTGCTACGAATACGTGCTTAATTGGTTAGCGTCTATCCTACAAGACCCAGAGAACAAACCACAAACTGCTATCGTTCTCCGTAGTATTGCTAAGGGTGTGGGTAAGAATGACTTTACCTATATGCTATCACGTATGATAGGCAACGAATACTATAACCAATCAGACAATCCAGAGCGAGACCTATTCGGTGGGTTTAATGACCTCTTTGACAAGAAAATCCTTATTAACTTAGACGAGGGTGATAAGAAGTCTACACAGAGGTTCTACGAAGAACTTAAGGCAAAGATTACTAATGACACTAGCAACATCCGTAAGAAGTTTAAGAGTGTTAATAGCAATGTGCGGTTGTATGTTAACTTCATCTTCACTACTAACAATGACGGTGTCCACATAGACGTGGAGAGCAGACGCTTTCAGTTGTTTGAGTGCGTAAACCCTAAGCGTAGTAGGGAGGATGCCCACTGGTGTGCTATCCGCAAAGCACTCCGTGATAGCACTGGGGGTATGCTGCTATTCTACCGTATGCTTATGGCACGAGACATCCGCCACTATGACTTCAGCAAACCAATAGAGACACCCTTTCTAATGCGTGCTAAACGCAACTGCCTACCAGCACCACTATCATTTCTTAAGACTATCTTTAACTATGACACTGACCTAAAGGGATACAAAGACGACTACTCCTATATCTTCGCTAATACCCTATTCGCATACTACAAAGAGTGGTGCCGTAATAACAATGAGAGTTTTACGCAAGCACGAGACTTCGTAGACGAACTAATGAACTTAGGCACTGAAATCTGCTACTCACGCGACCAAGTTAAGAACGACTATCTAAAGACTAAGAAGCGAACCATCTTCATTCACCTAGACAACTGGCGTGATTATCTGCTAAGCAAGAACCTCATAGAACTAGAGGACACCGAACTACAGGAGGCAGAGGTATCAGCATTCTTAGACGACGAGAGCGACTTGGAGGATGCCAATATAGACGTGTAAATCGTTCACCTGAACGAAATACTTACCTATAAAAAATAGGTAAGGTATAGGTAAGCATAGGTAAGCATAACAAATCCTTATCATTATTCTCATTTTCTTATAACAAACTCTTATACAATTCTTACCTATTTTTTTTAGGTAATTTACTATTTCTGTCTTTTAGAAACTTTTTTTTCTTCGTGAAAAAAAAAAAAACGATTTGCTATATTTACACCTTACCTATTTTTTTTAGGTAAGTATTTCGTTCAGAAACTCGTTAGTGCTAGAGCACTAAGATATTATCTATTATTATATTATCAATGGATATGGAGATACGCCCCCACGAAAGCGGTGAAGAACGTAGCGAAAGCGAAGGCGAAGAGGCACCTTTAGAACGTGATGCCGAGCAAGTAGAGGAGATATTTATTAAAGAACTACCTGACACAACCCCTAAGAAGAAGCAACTATCTGAGGCACAGATAGAGGGACTACGCAAAGGCAGGGAGAAAATGAAAGCAAAACGCCGCCAAAAAATTAAGGATGAATTAGCAAGAGAACTGGAGGAGGAGCGTGAGAGAAATGCTATGGTTAAGGAGATAAAGCAGAAAGACTTACCACCGAAATTGGCGACCGCTAGGCGACGTCTAATGGAGAAGGAGAATGCTACTAAGAAGGCAAAGAGAAGTAGATTTGAGAAACTAAAAACACAGGTGCTAGAGAGTATGACATCTGTTAAGGATTTTGACCACTTAGCAGATTTATTAGATGAAATAGATGAAGATGATATCTATGATGACGAAGTGCTTAAGACAAAACTTAACACCTTATTTAGGAAGATATCACCAAACAAATCCCTGCTCGGACAATAACTCCCTGTCTGTATAATCTAGGTAGTCTAAGAACTTTTGGGTAGGGTGTATTTTGCTACACGACACGTCTTCGCACCACCTAAAATCATTACATATTTCACTCCTAATATCGCTATGAGAATAGAGACATTGTAGACGTATACACCTATCACCGAACTTACAAATAGGGCGAAATGACAACTTTTGCTTGTGATTTGCTAGTTCTTCGTCTGTCCATCTATTGTCTTCAGTAGGTATACGCAGACCAAAGTTAATGTTATTTAGTCTATTACGTTCTTCTCTTAGTGCTTTAGCACATTCTAGTTTGGGGTGCTTATAGGACATAATTATCTAATATTATACTAGAAATATCTATGACGTATAGCGACGAGGACTACCATTTTAGTGATGAAGAAGACGGAGTTAATCAGGAGAAAAAGAAGTCGGAGAGAGAAGAGAACCCAGACCTAAAAATCTATCCTATAGAGATAGACGAAGACAAGTTAGGTGAGGACAAATCATTCTACCCCTTACCTAGCACTCCGCACTTTAACGTGTTTTTAGGCAGAATTCGTAGTGGTAAATCAGTGCTAATCCAAAATTTATATCTTTCTAAAAAGAGGTTCTATGGTGGTGCCTTTGACGTGCGAATACTAATCAGTGAGAGTGCTAAGAATGATACACAGCAGAAGAATATGATAGATGAATTTGACTTTTTCTTTGAAGAATACTCAGAAGGATTGCTAGCAGAAATCCTAAAGATGATAGAAATGGACAAAGAAGATAGAAAGTATCTGCTACTGATTGATGATGCTATGAGTGAGAAGGGTATTAGGCAGAACAAATACGGTAGGGACGCATTTACTAGTATGATAACTAGATATAGGCATATTGGTTCTAAGGTGCTAGAAACTGAGGGTAGGTTGTGCGTGGGTCTGTGCTTACAGTATTACAAATTTCTTACATCCACTCTACGTAATCAGATACAGGGGTTCTTTTTACTAGGAGAACTACCCCACTCAGAACTGAAAAAGATAGCAGATGATTACTCATTTATGGGGGGAGATGAGAAGGAGTTTCTTAGGTTATTTAAGGACACACGTAAGGAGGATTGGGACTTTACATATATGAACGTGCCTAATATGGAGATGTATAGAAACTTTGATGAACTGGTTTGGTCTAAGAAAGAAAAATCTAACGATAATGTATCAACAGATGCCGAAGAAAGCGACACAGAAGAAAGTAGCGAAAGTGAAGAAAGTTCTGACAGAAGAAGAACTGTTAGAAAGAAAGGAGAAAAGAAAGGCACAACTAGCAAAAGCAAGAGAGGCGAAAGCACTAAAGAAGGCAGCAGCACTAACACCAGCAGTGCTAGAAGCGGTCGTAGAAGAGGTGCTGGTAGAACCGTCGCTAAGCGGTGTAAGTGATAAGGTGTCTAACAAAAGACGTGGGGTTCCTACCCAATGTTTACCCAGATAAATTTTTTTTATTTTAGTATTGTATAACACTATGTCTTACATATCTCTATTACAAGAGCACGCTAATAATTTAAAAAACAATATAGACGCAGGGCAAGAACGCGAAGAAGTTGGTGCTAGTCAGAAAGCACAAGGATTAGCAGAAAAATACCAAGAAGTATTAGACCACTATAACGCAGGTGCTGGTGCTATTAGCACTATGAGTGGAGCATTTCACCAAGGGCGTAAAATCTACCGTGGATACTCTAAGCAAGCGGCGTCTCGTGCTGCGGCAAAGACACAACCACTAACATCTGCCCCTGAAAATGCTAAGGGCACACCAGTAGAAGCGGCACCAGCACCAGCACCAGAACCCGCGGCAGCAGAGGTAGACCAAGCGGCAAACCCAAACGCTAGAGCAGGGCAAGGTTTTAAAAACCTAGTAGAACGAGGTGCTAGGCAAGCACCCTTCCAACGCAGAACTGACGTTCAACAAGCAGACAGCGATGAAGCAGATTTAAGAGAAAAACCACTAACCGATACACAAATGAAACAATACAGTGCTACTAGCAGATTTACTGAAACACCAGCAGACCGCTTAGAAGAACCAGAAGCAGGTTCAGCATCACACGGTGCCCCTGAGAGCACTAAACTAGTATCTGGTCGCTTTAGACAGGGTCTACAAGGAGACGACCTTAGCGGTGATATTGGCAACCCAGCACCTAAAAGTTTAGGTAGTAGTTTTACCGCTAAAACTGCTGCTGATATAGGAGAAGATACAAGTAAGGTTGCTAACACCGCCGCTAAGGCAAGCAGTGCTGCTAGTAAAGTAGCAGGTAGTATAGGCACCGAAGGACTAGAAGCAGCAGGATTTGGAGCACTAGACGCCATACCAATTGTAGGCGAATTAGCAGGTGCTGGTCTTGGTTTATACTCACTATTCCACGGACTATCTGACCATCCACCATCAGGTCAAGATTTACTAGCAAAAGCACCAACTGCTAGTGAGGGTTCTGCTATAGACCCTAGTGCCTTATTAGGCAAGACCTAACGCTTTTTAGCATTTTCTTCCTTTCTTTGTTTCATAATTGCCGCAGTTCTTAATGGGGCAATTTCCTTTTCTAATTGTTTTATATCTTCACTAATTCGTTCTACATCATCTCTAGCACCCTCTAAACTTTCCCTTACTTCTGCTATCTCCTTCTTCTGTTTTTTAGTAGGTTTTTTTATCTTAGATGCTGTCTCCAAAGACGCTTCTGCTTCTCTTATTTTTTTTATTCTTCTTACTATGATACCCTTTTTTGTGTCTAATGCTTCTTCCTTACCTTCTAATGTTGCTTCGTATGCCTTTTGCTTTTCTTGTTGTTCTTTTAGTTCTCTCGCCCCTTGTGCCTGTATCTCCTCAAAGGTTCTTGTATCTCCATAACCAGCATCCCCCTTACCTCTAAATCCACCTAAAGGAGACTGCTGTATGTCGTATTTCTTAGTAAAAGCAGGGGTAAATCCAAATTCATATTCTTCCTTGTCATAGTCAGCAAGTGCTGCTCTAAACTGGTCGTCCGTAGTATCTATAGCACTAGTATCTTCTATTAACTTAGCGTATGCTGCCTTATATCTTGCCGCTTTAGCAGCACCCATTGTCTCTCCTAATCTATCTGTTCTGACTAAGTATTGAAATTCGTTCTTACTTGCTTCCTTTCCTGCTTCATTCTCGGAGACGCTAGACCATTCTAAGTCAGGATAAACTCCTAGTAATTGTTCTTCTAATGCGAATAGATTTAGTAATGCTAATGGTGTCTTACTAAATTTGGTGTCCTCACTACCATATTTGTTTTTATATAGTTCAAACAACCTACCACCACCAGCAGGTAGTTTGTCTTTAGTCAAAGTAAAATTATCAGATAGTTTATGGACTACTGGATATAGTTTAGAATATCCACGCTTCGCCTTAATTAGAATGGGATTTAGTTTTTTAGCACTTTTTCTCTCCTCTTCAGTTAGCGACGCAATCCTTGGTATATCCTTAACTGCTACCGCTGGTCGCTTAGTGCCTTCGCCAGTTGCTCTACCTGCCTTTATTTTACGCTTTCCTAATTTTATTTTCTTTCTAGGTGTTGGCACTGCTGCTGGTGTCGCTGGTTCTGGCGATGGCGACCTAGGTGCTGGACTAGGAGATGCCATACCTTCAAAGAATGACCTATCTTCTACTTCCTCAGGCACTGGTTCTGCTGCTACTGGTTCTGGTGATTTTGCCCTTTGTCTTTCTCTTTCTTCTATTTCTAATGATGCTAATTGTTCTACTGCTTCAACTGCGTCATCTCGCTTATAGAATCTTGCTCTTAATTCGTCTCTTGTGGCATTGCTTAATATATAATCAACTACTCCTGGCATTCTATAGTCTAATCCTTCCTCATAAGTTAGTGGTCGTTCAACACCTGGCAGCAATCTGTCTTCTATAAATCCTGATAGTCCTAACTCTGGTAGTTCACCACGTTCCTTCCTGATATTTGCTATTATATCATACTCTTCGTTTAATACGCCTATTAGTTTATTTAGTGGTTCTTCCTGAAAAATCCCTGTATCTAATTTTCGTATTAGTTCATCTCTTGCTCTTTTATTATCCTCTAGTAGACCATCTGCTGTATTAAAATATACTGCCTCCTCATACTCTTTCCTTTCTCTTGCCTGTTTTTCTTGTATTTGCCTGTATCTATCTTCACCAATTTTTGGCATAAATACTGCTTCCTCACCTAGCACAGGTCTTGGTTTATATCCTTCAGTGCCTGGTCTATAAATAGGGTTAAAAAAAGGTGTTCCACCAATGCCACCTGCCCTCATTTCCTTTAAGTCGGTAGCAAACATAAATGTCTCAAAGTAATTCTTACCTTCATATGTATACGTTCTGCCGTTTATTACTTCACTAGTTCTAGTTTCTATTTCATACTCTTTGTGTTTCTGTATCAATGGTCTACCATCTACGTTAAAGTATCCTAGTAATTTATTTAGCAAAACAGCATCCTCGCTGCCTAAGTCGCCTTGCCCTTCTGCTCTTGCTTCTGCTAATTTTTTACGCTCTTCATCTCTTGCTACTGCTATGTTTTTACGCTCTTCTTCACGGACTTCCTCTAATGCTCTCTTCTCTTCTTCGCCTAATCTCTGTCTAAAATCTTCTTGTCTTTGTTTTTCTAATCTAATTTCACGGCGTCTATCAATCTCCTTAGCAGTAGGTTCTGGACTTGGTGTTCTAAGTTTGGGTATGTCAGGTCTATTAGTTTTACGAACCTCTTTCTTTGCTACCTTAACTCTCGCTTTCTTTTCTATATCTTCCGTGGTAATATCTAGGCGTCCTTCTAATCCCTCTGGGTCAAAGTATTCTAAGTAATACGTATTCCAATAGGTAAGAAACGCTACACGTTTCTCTGGGTTTTTAGCAAGAGCACTTCTACTATAAGCAGGTGATTGCTTACCGTCATACTTGTCAACGACATATTCGGAGAAGTCTATGATAGTATCTATAAAGTCCTCATCACTACACATAACTAACTGGGGCATAGCATCATAGCGTAAGAAAAACATACACGCTTTTAGCGTAGTGAATGTATAACTTACCCCAGAGTCCTTAGATGCGTCTTCTAACTCTGGTAGGATGTCCCTAGACAACTCCTTCTCTGATTGTAGCACATTACTAGGTGTCGCTTCTAATTCACCCTTGTCATCCTTAGGACATACTCTCTGGACTGCTCGCTTCAGAGCATCCTTTTTGGTTCTAGCAGTTATTGGTATAACTTTCTTACCTACGATTACTTCAAAGGTTGGCATTTAGTATATAATTACTAAACATTAAATTTTGGTTCACCTTGTGAGATACGAAGGGTAGCAATTTCGTCTAACTTAGCACCTGCGTCTATGACAGATTGCTTAAAGTTCATTTCTCTAAGGATATCCTGTAGACGATTGTTGCTAGCAACTGTATACTCATCGCCGTCTATGTATTCTCTCTTAGTAAAACTAAATCCATAGTAGTCAACGTAGCGTTCATCGCTAACATCATAGACATCTTGTTGTATATCATCGCTATCTACATAGTTGTAAACTAGACCACTAAGCAGGTTAGCAAACCTAGGCATATTACTAATCCATTCACCCCTGTCCTCTATTGACCGTTTTATTGCTGTAATATCATCGTCATCCATAATACGTAAGTAATCACCCTCATCATCCCTAACAGTTTGGACTTCATCAAATAGGTCTTTTTGTTGTTCTGCGTCTAAATTACTTGCTAAGGTCTCGGTGTCTACGTCTATATTTGGTGGAGAACCATAGATAGGGAATTCTTCTTCTATTGCGTCGCCTAATTTACTTAGTCTAATGCCACTAATAATATCGCTAAGGGGTATATCGCCATTATCCACAGCATCATCTAGACTATCAAAGTCAGTTATCTCATTGTCAGTGTCTTCTAAGTCTCTACCCAATATGTCCTTAATTATATACCCAGCAATAGCATCTTGTAGTCTAACACTACTGTAGGGCATATACTCTATATTCTCCTCGGAGTCTAGTGTATTACCAGTAAAATTGTATAGGTATTCATAGGGGTCTTCAGGGTTGTCTGTTTCGTTATCATACTCATTAGCAAAACTGTTCTGAAATATCACACCGTAGCAGACGTTAAATACCTCCTGTAGGTTATCTGACCTTTCTAGCACCTCACGCTCATCGCTAGTAAATTCACCCCTTAAGAAAACTGGTGCTGAAATCGCCGCTGTATCACTGCTCTCGTATTGGTAGACAGCATTATCGTCAGTTGCCATCTCAGCGTTAGCGGTAGCATCGTAGTAATAACTCTCATAGTTCTCTAATTCTATTAGATTATTTACCGTAAATACATTTAACTTCATTAGTGCCATTGCTCTAACAAGGTTTCTATCCCTGTCTAAATCAGTCCCCGAAATACCACCTGATGTAAGAGCATTCACTACAAAATCTACTACTACTTTTGCTGCCTGCTTAAAGGTCATATTCTTAACTGCCTTTGTTAGCACTTCTGACACTATCTGTGTTTTGTCCTCTGTAAGGTCGTCTAATGAAATTTTAGGTTTCTGGTCTTTCTCCTTAGGTGCTACTTTTCGTTTCTTTTTTTTTACCTTAATTAACTTAGGTTTAAGGCGTTCTTGTAGTTCTGCCTTGGACATTTTGTAGTATCCTTTTACCCCTAACTTCTTCGCCTTTGCTTTAAGTTCAGTTAGCGTTGCCATTTTTTCTGCTATATAATATATGGATAAAAAATTACCAAGAGTTCCTAAGGACACCAAGACTGGTTTACCTAAGAAGTATGTNCCTAANGGTCTTAGCAAAGCGGATAAGGCAAAACAAGTATCCTCTATCAAGAAAGGCACTGACAGACCTAAACTGAAATCTGCTCCACCTTCTAAGCGTAGTAGACACACTGCTGACTTTGAGAAAAAGTATGGCACTAAGATAACTGATGATGCTTTTATTAGCAAAAATTTACTAAAAAGAGAAGGGATAAAACAAGTATTATCCAAGGGTAGAGGTGCTTACTACAGTTCTGGTTCTAGACCAAACACATCCTCAGAAGCGTGGGCACGTGCTCGCCTAGCGAGTTTTTTGTTAGGGAGAAAAGCACGCCAAGTAGACAAAAATATCTACGAGAAATACAAAATTTAGGCGTATCCTGCTGATGGGTTAGTTTTGCGTGCCTTTGCTTCTCTTGCTCTAGCAAGTGATGCCTGAATACCAGCACTAAGGGCACCCTTCTTCTGACCTACTCTTCTCTTAGGCACTCTTACCTTAATCATTTTTTTAGCACCGAATGTTCCCTTGCCGCCTACGTAATCTGTTCTTACACTAATGGTGCCTCTTTCTCCTAATCTTCCGCCCTGTGGTTCTCTAGCAGCACGCTTAACAATTTTACCCTTAGCATCTGTAATTCTACCGCTCTGGTCAAATGACATAATGAGTGGTTTGCCTGCTGCTTTCTTACGTGGAGCACGCTTCTTAGCAGGTGCTTTAGCAGGTGCTTTGCCAATACCTGCTAATACGGCGGCACTTAACTTACCTTTGGTCTGTCCTACGCGTGGTGCTGCCGCCTTACGCGGGGCACGCTTCTTAGCAGGTGCTTTGCCAATACCTGCTAATACGGCGGCACTTAACTTACCTTTGGTCTGTCCTACTCTACCACCAGTGGTGGAGGCGGCAGCAGCACCGCCTCTATTACCACGGCAATGTTTCTTAACTGGGACGCCACTACTAGTGTGCTTAATGACGCCTACTGGATGACTAGTTGGACATTTCTGACCAACCTTCTTAACTACAACACCTTTCTTAGGTGCTGCTTTCTTACGCTGCTTGGGAGCAGCACGTTTCTTAGGTGCCGCTTTCGCTTTAGAGGGGCACGGTGGACAAGGTGGACATCTCTTAGGGGGCATTTGTGTATATATTAACTTTAGAAATTATTTCTTACCTAATGTTTTTTCTGCTTGGGCAACCTCATTACCAATAACCGAAACTACCTGATTATCTAGAACATTCTGTCTAATAACTGTCTCTCTGGGTAGCGGATAGTCTATTCTAACTAGCACACTACTGTCTCCAGCAAGGGTTGGATTAGACAAATCTGGGTTTAGAATGTTAATGTTAATAGAGTTAATTGTAATTGGATTGCTAACAGTATGGACTAAATCATTTCTATTAAATATAAAATCTTGGTTTGCTAGATTACTCTTAGGCACGGTGTCTAACAATATAACTGGGTCTCCGTCATTAACTACATCAGTCATACCACCAATGTTGCTAGTGATTAGAAAGTATCCGTGCTTACTTAATTGTGGTAGTGCTCTTGCTTGGATTTGTTTACCACTAGTTTCTACCATACCCATAACAGCATAGTCATAAAATGAGTTCTGATACTGGTAGACACGTCCAATGGTTGAGGTAGTGGGGGTTGGGTCAGAGGGGTCAGGGATAAAGACTGCTTCAGCGTGTCTATTAGGCACATTCATATCGGCATTGTTAAAGTATTGGACACCTGAGTTTAAGTCCGCCCCTACCCCCATATCATCTCTCTCCTTTGCTTTCTCATTAGTATATTGGGTAGAAATCATAGGGATAACACTAGAAGATACACCAGCATCAGTAGTAAATCCAGGTAGTTGTTCTTTGGTTCGGTTATAAAATTTAACGTTCTCATAACTATCTTGAGAACATATCTGCTCATAAGTAAAACCTAATCTTGCCCAAAGTGTAGAATTCCAAGCACTCTTTGCCTCTGCTTTTGTGTTAAAGAAGTCGTCAAATGTTAAGAAGTCATCAAAGTTAGCAATTCTATTATCTGGTTTTTTTATAGTTCTAAGTTTCTTAGCAGTGCTAAAGGCAAAATTTCTCATCATTACTCCAGTAAGTCTCTGTGCTATGGTATTAAGATTGTTGTTTACTACTGAAACATTTGCTTGAACTTGGTTATTATCTGCCGCTTTCTCGTAGTAAAATAAATTAGGATATGTGCTTGGTAAATCAGGATACTTTATTGGGTTTATATCTTGGTTAGTATCTAATGTTCTCTGAACATAATAGCACTCCATAGATGGTTTATCATTCTGATTACCTAACTTATCGTGTGTAGGTATACGTCTTGGTTCGTGTAGATGTTCTAGACTAAATAAACTAGTCCTATCAGTATCGTCAAACGTAATACTAAAATTAGTAGTGCCAATAGTCATAGCATTCGCTGGGAAATTGTTAGTGTGTTCAAATCTAGCAAAGTCTGCTTGCTTCTGGTAATTAAATAACGCTGGTGGTGTGCCTTCGTTAGACTTAGCGAGACTATTAAAATACATAGTGTTAGGTATTTCACCTACACCTTCACCCATAAAGTTAGTAATTGCTACAGCAGGTATAACACTATTGTTCTCAAATACGTGGCAATATTGGGAGTGGTTGCCTGTATACAAATTCATTTCGTTTGCTAATATATCACTCCTCCAGCAGAACAATGATGGGGCAAATCGTGTAGTGCTAGTATCAAAGTGGTTAAACCCAGTGCCAGTAGCATTGTATTTAGGTGCTAACAATACCTTATCTCTAACGTCTGTTATGTAGTTCACCGATTGTGTAAAGAAGTTTGGTCTAACAGCAAATACAGTTGGTAGCACATCGTCATCTGGTGTAAGTGCTCTAACATTATCTCTCATATAGTTTAAAACACCCTGCTCCGCATTACTATTCTCTCCACTAATGTAGTCGTCATATTGTTGCGTGGTTAGGGCGTAATTAACTGGAGCATCATAACTTAGTCCATCGCCTACCTGTTCATAGTTAACAATATTGTTTACCTGCTGAGTTGACCCTAAGGGAAAGTAATGATTTCTAACTGACATACCACCAACCCAATCAAAGTTTTCGGTAGTGGTTTGTTCTTCACCAGTAGCAGGGTCGTTAAAGGTTTGGGAAATACCAGAAAACCCCTGCTGTGAGTGTTCTATACGTGCTTGTCTAGCAAAATTTCTATTAGTTAACACGCCATTAAACACACCATCCTCTTTCTGTTTCTGTAATTGTGTCTTAGCAACATTGTCAGGGAGTTCTAATCCATTTAACTGCTTAGTAATTATATCTGCTAGTCTTTGTAGCGTATAAATACCCTTAGGGATTTTAAGAGTAGACTTGTTAAGTAATGGCACAGCATAACTCCAACCAGTTGTCTCATAACCATTAGCACTTTGCTGTTTAAAATATCTAGTGCCACCTGGGTATTCAGTTCTAACAACTGTCATTAAAGGCATAGGGTTTTCGGTTCTACCTCTAGCATATCCTGGTGCCCACTTAGCATTATTGTAGTCAGTTTCACCCTCATTAATAAATTGGTTTAGGTAGTTTTGGACAAAGTTAAATGGTGCTGCTAAGTCAAGACCTACCCGCTGTTCTCCATCGTTGAAATCATCATCTAAGTCCATTAGGTCTCCAGTAGTTGGCACACTGTAAGCAGTATCACTCATATAATAACCATAAACTAACTCCTCCTCTATATCTTCGTCTATCTCTATAGAACCACCAGCAATACCCTTCTGATTTATAAATGAACTAGCAACTGATATCCTAGTGCCAGTAGGTAATTGTAGTCCTCCATTTATCTGATACTCCCATCTATTATTAGTCAACGGGTCTATAACTTTAGCATTGGCAGCATTAGCGTCTATGTAAATGCTTGACATATATAATAAAGAAAGAAATGAATTATCTTTAAAAATCAAAGATTACTAACTGCTATGTTCATACCACCGTTTGGCATACTAATAACATTAACCAATCTGGTTTGTCCTACGAAATAGTTAACATCCATAACACCTACTTCAGTCTCACAAGCATTAGGTGTGCCTTGTCCATCACTAGTGATATCTGCTACTGGTGTTCTTTCGTAGATTACACGGATAGGATAATTACCAATCATAGTGCCGTTGCCTCTAATCATACCGCCGCCGTGTGATGTCTGGAGGTCTAGTGATAGCACATTAAATTTACCCAATAACTGTCCTGATGGTGGTGAGAGTAGGCAGGAGCAAGTGTTAACATCCTTACAGAAGAATGGTTTGTCTAACTGGAGGTCTTGTCCTAAGTTGTAAGACAACTGGTTATAGTGCTGGAGTGGTGAGAATAGTGGTTCTGGGAAAACATTTACGCCGTTAATGTTATACTGGACAGTTTGTCTAGTGATACCGTTAGAACGCTGGTCTAAGAGGACACGCTCCCAACCGTTAGCAGATGCTGGGAGTTTCTTAATCTGCTGTAAGTAGTGGAGTTCGCTATCAACGGCGTTAATGCGGTGCTCAATCTGCTGTTTATTGTTAGCGGATGCTACTGGGATAGTCTTGTCTACTGATACTACATTCATAAAGTCTAGTGTAAGTCCACCATCACTCTGTGTTTCTTGTCTATAGTTCTCTTGAACTTTGCTAGGGAAGATTAGGTAATCAATTAGCAATTCTACTTCGTGAAAGGATACCGCCCCATTATCGGCAGCGAGATTGTTGTTAGCGTTGTAGGCATTCTTGGCGATATCATTACACCATAAACTAGACTGACTTTCAAATTCTACTTCAAAGAAAACCTTATAATCTGTGAATAAGAATAGAGGGATATTTCTATCTTCTAATGCTGGGACTAGCATACCAAGGGGGATAGCACACTTGATATTATTATCAACGTCATTGCTAATAGCAAAAGAGTTAATAGCAACATTACCACCGCCAGTAGCATCGGTGTTGTCAAATAGACCATAGTTAATACCAGATGTAGCATTGTTAGGATAAATCTGACCAGTTAAACCGAGACCACCTTGTGCTGAGATGCTAGTGTCTGCCTCTTCTAAAACCTGTGTGTGTAATTGGTTAGAAAGATAGTGTCCCATCTTCTTAAGTCTGCTATCTGGTCTCATCTTAAGTAGGTGGTTAAGTGTCGCCCACATACCTACGTTATCAAGGTCTTGGATTTCAAAATCGCCAAAAAGTAGGCGGCAACGCTTGATTGCCCCTAATACACCGTTAAATGTGTTAGCACGTAAATTAGAGTTAGCAGCGGCGTTCTTCATTTTAAAACAGAGAAGGGTGTTCTTGTCTAAGAAACCCATAGTATCTATTCTAAATGTGTGCTTCATTGTGTTGCCTGTGGAGTGGATTGGTTCTAAAAATTCAGTTCTTACATCCATAACATTGTCAGGAGAAGTTGCCTCATAATTAGTGAGTTCTTGGAGGGATGCCATTTGTATAAATAGGTATTAGAAAAAAATTCTACTGTAATTTATATGCCTAGTAAGAAAAAAAAACTTAGCACCCCTGTTATGGACAAGTCTAAGAAGTTAAAATCTAAGGACGCAGTTGCTATAGGACGCGTATTAGGTAAGAACCCTCTTAGTGATAAAATTATCGCTACAGAAAGAAAGAATAAAAAGAGAGACATAGAGAGTATTTTTATTAAGAAGAAAAAGAAATAACTACTTATTTTTATCAGCACAATCGCTACATACAATACTAAAGTTAATAGTAGAAGAACTTAACTGCTTAGCGAGCAATTCTGTTTTCATATCTAAAATAGTTATCTTAAATGAGTTAACTGTTATCTCATTATTTAGAAGGTCGCTCTTTACTGACTGGTATGGTTCATAAACAGCAACGATTTTGTTATTACTATTGTCCGCCTCTATCAGGGTATTACTAGCGAATGGTGCTGGGATATTTGCTAGCACACTCTTTCTAAATCCGCCGTTAACTTTAGAACTCAAGTTCTTATAATTATTACAGGGCAGGTCTATGAAGACGGCATAACTATCTCTCTTCCAAGGGTTGCTAATATTACTTTGGTGAAACAAGTTGTATCTAGCGTTAAAGGTGTAAAAACTTGGCGTGATAGAACTTGGTAGGGCAAAGGTAGGTTTAATACTACTTAGTGTAAAATCATCGCCAGTAGCGGTAGAACTTGCTGGGACATTTAGTGCTTCTCCTAACTCCTGTGAGAATGCCAATTGGTAATCAGTTATGATTGCCCTAGCAGTTATATCCGTAATTCTTGGGTAAGCAATAGACCAACCATCACCATTATCTGAGAAACCAAATACAGGTTGATAGGGTAATTGACTTTCTGCTTTCGCGGCACTATCATAGACAGTGCCATTAGTAGCAACTTCTAATGCTGATGGCAACCAATAGTTATGTAATCTACTATCGTAGACAATTTTTTGTCCATAATCCTGTGTAAGTGTTGGGTCATCAGTTAGTGCTATTACCCTAAAATAACTCTGGTTTGTATCTGATTTTGCTTCTGGTGTCTGGTATAACTGAAAGAAGATGTAGGGGCATTGACTATCACTAAACAAATCTGCTACCCTAACTGTGTGTAAAACGGTAGTCTGCTGGATTGGTTCAAAAGCGTTAGTCCAATCTCTTATTTGGTCTCCAGCACTAACTGGAGGTGCTGCTCCTTTTCTACCTACAAATACTTCTAGGTTGCCGCCGTAAGGTGCTAATCTAATACCACAATAAACTGGTAGGTATTTATTACCAGTAGTAGGAGCACCATTTCTACCATCACTATTAACAGGGTTGATAGCAGCATTGACACCGTTAGCAAATAACCTGTTAGTATCTGTGCCTAAAGTTTGCGAGGTGGGGCGATTGTAAAGTCCAAACTGAATGTGCCCTGCCTGACTGCTAGTAGTTTTAGTGCCTTTAAGGAGTATGTAGTTAGCATTTTCGTAAGTAGGTAGGGGGTCTTTTGGGTTAAGTAAGTATCTATGTATGTATTTACCCTTAACCATACAAGCACTATCTACTGTGCCTGCTACGCCGCCATTACAATTATACTCACCAATAGTAAGATTTTTGCTAATATTATTCTCAAAGTCAACTGCCTGAACACTGTTATTTAGGCGTGTAGTGTTATAAGTGCCACCGTATGATAGACCAAATCCAATATCAGTTTGGGTATCAGCATTAGCATCAGTGTTAATAGCAAACCCTTCGTAAGCACCCACAAGGTCAACAGCAAATAGGTTCATAGCACTATCTAGTTGTGCTAACATTTCGTTGTATGAGTAGACACCTGCTGGTATGCTAACTGTTTTAGTGCTCTCAGTTCTGGCAGCGTAGGGTTTGTTAGGAGAGGTGCCGTCAGTAGTGTTTATTCTTGGTAGCATATCAACAGCGTCAATAGTAATAGTAATGCTCTGGTCTTCTGTAAACACTACCTCGCCAGCACGCTCTAATTCAGCAAACTTAAATTCTATTTGGGAGTTCTTACCAATAACAATGGGGTCTTGAAAACGAATAGTATATTCACTACCATTACCTTTAGGAGAAATTAGGTTAAAGTTCTTCATTGTATACAATTATATTAGAAAAAAACTGCTAAGAAAATCTTACCGATATTACCTATTTTTTTTAGGTAAACAGGAGTTTCACCAAACGAAAAACTTTTTTTTCACGCAAAAAAAAAAAATAATTACAAAGGGACAAATTACTAATTACCTGTTTTTTTTAGGTAAGGTCAGTGTTCCCATACACAGAGAATAATGTGCTTGTCAAAGAATGATTTTAGGGTCTGCTTACGAAATTCTGCCTTCTTATGTAGCGTGTTTACTTCTATTCTACCCTCGTTAATGAAGTATCCTGCTCCTTCCCAGTGGATACAGTAGCACTCAGTCTCTATCGCTTCGTCTATCATTTTCATTAGAGCATAGGTGTTTTGTGCTTGGATAGAGTAGAGTTCTGAGTGGGGGATTAGGTGCCTATCCTGTAGGTAGATGTGGGACTTATTAGCGTCAGCGTAATTGTAGTTGCTAACGTTGCTAAATTCTGAGTGGTTTGCTAGTGCTTGTAGATGTGCCATTATTATGTCTTGTATGCTCATTGTTAAGTAATATAAACTAATTCAATTTTTTATGTCCCAGAAATACCCAATTTTAGTTAAGAAATAACGAACAAACAATTATTGGGCGGCAACAATTTCGTCTAGGTATTTCTTAACAAAGTTCTCAGTCATAGTAATCATTAGGTGCCCCCTTAGAAACGTATAGGTAGAGTGTTCGCTCTCACCTGTATAAACAGGGTAGCGGACGGCGTTGTTAAACTCGTGTTGCTCGCCAAGTTCCTCAGCAAAGTTAGCGTCGCCACGCCACTTTGGGTGTTCACAAATAGCGTCTGCCATACGGCATCCCTGAAAGACAATGTCTCGCTTAACCTTAGAAGCACTCCACGAACCATAGTAAGTAGTATTTAGCGTCTCATAGATATTTTCTAGTGTCATCTCCATCCAATCAGTTAGGTAGGGAGCACCAGCACCTTCTTGGGGGATGATTAGGCATTTGTATTGTTTGGTAGGCATTGTAGTGTGTGTATGTGCTTAATCATATATCCGCCCAGAAAAAGCAATTTTTTAAAATCAGAAAATGCCCAATAATTGTAAAGAGCGGCAAAATGCGAACAGAAATTGGGCGGTGCCCAATTCGTGCCCATAAAAAACGATGAATTATAGGTAGTAGTGTCTAAGGCATTAGAGACCGAGTGCTGATATCTCTTGCGGGGTTAGTTCATCATCCTCTATTATGCCAGAGATGTCCCACTCTAGCAACTCCTTAGCATCGTTCCACCAACCTTTCTCGTCAACCTCCTTAACAAAGTCCCTGCTACCCTCTACTAGTCCCTGTATGTTCTTACAGAACACTAGGTATTCACCCTCAGTAGAGCGTCCTTCTTCGCACATATCTGTGCCCTTGTCTAGGACTTCGTGGGCAACCTCGTTAATTTTGTCTAGGGCAGCGACTGCTGCGTCCCTGTCAAAAGTCTTCAGTCTTAGCATAAGACGGTAGGAGTATTTAGTGATAATCTTTACGCAACTATCTTCTGGGGCATTTGTTAGGGGACTGTTAGGGTTAGTTAGCATATCCTTTAACCAATGGGCACTGTCTTCGCACTTCGCAACAAATTCCTTAATGTTATGAGTTCTAGCGAGTAGTGTTCGGTTCATAATGATAGCAAGGTTTCTGCTAGTAAGTCCGCCTGCTGCCTCTAGGGAGGCACCGTCTATCTGGATTGTCATATTAGGCATTGTATCTGTGTGTATGTGCTTAATCATATATCCGCCCAGAAAAAGCAATTTTTTAAAATCAGAAAATACCCAATTTTTGTTAAAAACGGCAAAATGTGAACAGAAATTGGGCGACGCATATTTCCTCCCCAAAAAAAACGGTGAGTTTCTAATAATATAGGGTCTAATTAGCAGTAGTTAGTTCTTGTGGTAGTCATCATCGTCTGGGATGTAGTAGCGGTCTATCTCCTCCATAACGCTAGCAATAGACGATAGGTAGTCCCAGATGTGGCAATCGCCAATTGCTACCGTATCACCAGAGCAATAACGCATAGTCTGTCTGTCTAGGTAATCGCCTATCTCTGCCTCTATCATAGCATAGAACTCCTCCATCTTATCCTCATCATTGTTATCCCTCTCGCTAAGACCGCCGCATTCCCATAGAATTTCGGTCTCAAACCAAGAGATGTTCATAGTAAAGCGAATATCACCACGTCCATAGCGAGAGTCAGTGTTCATAGGCATTGTTATTAGAAGTGTGTAGGGTGTGTATGTGCTTAATCATATATCCGCCCAGAAAAAGCAATTTTTTAAAGTCATTAAATGCCCAATAATTGTTAAAAACGGCAAAATACGAACAGAAATTGGGCGATGACATAATTTGTGCCTATAAAAAAGGATNAGTTTTAGGGGTATATTAGTTATCAGTAGACGCCACGGTGTCCATCTTTCACCATTAACCAAGACTTCTTCTCCCTAAGACGTGCTAGGTTATAGGGGTTCATTAGTTGCCTATCTATGTGCCATTCTCCCCAGCAATCATCAGGCGAAATGCTAACACAATTCATATCATCAGCGTCTACTAGGTCAGAATTTGGGCGATAGTTCCTAGGAGCACGCCAAACACATAGTCTCAGTTTCCTACTAGGTTCCTGATGTGTGTGGATAGACCGCCTAGCACCATACATTCCCATTCTAATTAGCGTTAGCAGGTGTTTCCTAATACACTTATTGGGCGTAGCAGTAGCATCCCTAAAACCCTTGTAGTTTAGGTAGGGGGTATCGTCTATCTGATTACCCCTTTGTATAGACTTAACATAGAGTGGATGACTAAAGAATTCGCGGGCGTTTCGCTCGTTGCCATACTTGTGTGTTAGCACTCTCGCCCAAATATTGTTTATCATATTAGCAGTAGGATGCCTAGGTATCACGTGCGGTAGCAAAATCTTCCTAAATTGGGCGACATTCATTAGACGCCAGAACATAATACGCACCCAATTTTTGTAGTTATCATCACGCACATACCCTACTAATTTGCCGTTATTCCTTAGTGTAGTGATGCTAAGGGCGTTAGACGTATCGTTCCAAGTTGCCTTCATAGTAGTGTGCTTAATCATACATCCGCCCAAAAAAAGCAATTTTATAAATGCCAGAAATGCCCAAATT